>Ga0187886_1000096_pt1 | contig 127062 bp, 118 predicted proteins | sample June2016WEW_20_1_FD_133001 | JGI IMG/M metagenome (GOLD analysis project Ga0187886, IMG submission 133001) | Peatland microbial communities from SPRUCE experiment site at the Marcell Experimental Forest, Minnesota, USA - June2016WEW_20_150 | ecosystem: Environmental > Terrestrial > Soil >...
AGCGCGCATGCGTGTTCCTAAATTGGTCAAAAATGGTTTTTATTCTTCTTTTGCCTTTTTGCGTCCGATTCGGGCTTCTCTGATAGGCCAGTCTCAGCCGTGGTGAGGATGGAAAATCATGGGAGTTGACGATAAGTGGATCACAGCGCACAGGCCAACACCTTCGGGCTGCCCGCACAGTTCGAGAAGCGTGGGCACTGAAAGAAGCACGAAGACAGACGCGAAGCCCAAAAATGCCTCTAAATCGCAAAAGGCGAATTAAGACCATTTTTAACCATTTTCGGAACAGGCATGCGCGCTTGTTAGATTTTTAAGTGCAGATCGCAGACAATGTCACATGGTCTTCATTCTGAAATGTGACTTGGGCACTCGCCTTTGCCCTCAAGATTTCAAGGTTCTCGCGAAAAAGGAAGGTGACCTTGTCGAGCGATGGCTCTCGGAACTCAAACCCCGAGACACTATTCTGTGGGAAAGTAAGCGCCTAGTCGCCGCGAGAAAAAGGATATTCTTAGAAGAACTGGGACGTCTAGATCCCGCTTTGAGAAAGTGGTCTTGCCTCTATGATAAGACCAGAGCCTACTATGAAGAGTTCCGATCTATCTGCGATGCAATGCCCAAAGTGGTGGACATGGAGGACCTTTTGTCTGAACTCTCCAGAGGGATGAGGGGAAAGCATGCGAATGCGAGAAGCACAGAGACGTTGTTTTCGTGGCTTTCTGAGGAAAACGCTCCATGGTTGCCTCAGGAACAAGAAGACTTGGTGAGACTAGCCGTTGTTCTGAAATCACTGGCAAAAAATACCGTGTCGGTGGAGTCAAGCGCGAAATCGATCGCATAAGAAACATGGGGAAGGACGCTAGGCTTCGGGATCTTGTCAGCAACATTAGAGGAAGGCGAAGAACTTTTGGAAGATCCATAGGTCCGAGAGGCCGTTCACGTTCGGTAAAAGGAATACATAGTGTCAGGAAGGATTCGAAAAGAAGAAAGGAACACTTGAGTCACCTGGCCGATTCTTCAGATCTCTTCAACGAAGCCGAACGCAGAAGTCTAAGAAGGTTCGAAGCTTGGTGCAAAAAGCTGCCTTCTGAGGAGTTGCGCGCGCGGAATACAAGCCGTAGAAACTACGGATCTAACGCTCAAATGGCTGCAAACGCAGCAGATGATCGCCATCAGCAAAAGAGCAAGGAACCAGCCTCTTAAGGGGCGTTATCCATTCCCTCTTTCTTTATTTTGAAGAACCACGACCCACCAAGTGTTTTCATGCAAGTATTGTTTCCCCACAACAGTCCGATTCTGTCTCCCGCCCAGCAGATCAATCTCGCTAGGAGACCCCTGCACCAGACGATTTTTCTTCCATCGGCCACGCTGATGGTCTCTATTACTGGAAACAATATTGAGCCTATGAATCTGGCCGTGGTGAAGCATTCGATTTCAAAATTCGACTCTTCAACAATCGTTTTCATGCGTCCAGTTGTATACTCTCTGTGGAAAGGAAAAACACCGTGCTTTCTTATGAAAAGATCGGATAGCTTATTCTGAAGATGATACGCTCCCGGTACGTCGATGACTGCAGTCTTTTTGTCTTTCAGCGCTCGCCATATTTCATCCAGAACTTCTTTCTCATTCGAGACATGTTCCAAGACTGCAGTGCAGACAACACGGTCAAAGCACATATTCTTGAAAGGCAAGTGTGATGCGTCAGACAGAATGAATTCAGAACTGTCACTATTGTTCCGTTGTTTAGCCTTTTTGAGATCGCTGAGATTGATGTCAATTCCTATTTCTTCCAGATTCGAATGGAATTCGTGCAGAAGTCTCATAAGATGTCCTTGGCCACAGCCAATGTCAACAATTATTTCGTGACCTTTCAGATCCAGAGTCTCAAGAGCTTTCAACTTTGTTTCGTAGTATGTATGACGGTAGATGGAGTTACTATGAAACGATGAATCTAGGTCATCGCTATCTTTTTCTAGATAATGCCTTTCAACAAAGTCATTATTCTTGCGATTCATTGAGATTCTATTCTTTAGTCTCTTCAGTCATATAATAATCTATCAGCTTTTTCTATAGAAGATGGAAGGGCACGCGTAATACCTATTTTCTTTTTCTGAACAACGGCACTGGCGCGTTATTGGACATAGTTTGTGCGTGCGCTTCAAGCTTTCAGACCCATTACATCCTGGCAAATGCTAGCGGCCGCGATGGGCTTCAACAGAACAGCTGCGTTTCTAGGTCTTGCTTGTTTTCTTTCGGTTTTCCTGTATTCTAACTATGTCAGCTAACTGTGGAGTTGATACTTCAAACAATATCGAATCTTTCTTTCCTATTATAGTGTGAATAGTCCTTGGAAATAGCGTTATGTCCCCACCTTCTCTCAGTGTAACTGTTTTGTCAGTCAATATTATGTCTACCAGGCCTTTGAAACAGTAAATTGTCTCTTTCTTATCTTTATGATAATGTTGAGATGTGCTCTTGTTTTCTCTAATTATCAGGATCTTTCCACCATACTCTGCTTCTTCAGCTATCCAAAGCTCCTTGCCCCAATCTTTCAAGATCTGCTTCAAATGCAGCCCTCACACAGGAAATTCTATGGCTAAAGTGTCTTAAAAACTCAAAGGTGTATCGATCGATGGTGTGCAGTTCGTATCAGACTAGACTATTTGTTCAAAAGCTGTGTTTCTGTTTCTTTCTTTTTCTTTGTTCCAAACCTCATCATGGATCGTCCTACCAGAATGCCATGGCGCTCGCAAACATCTTCGGAGGAACAGCGCCATAACAAAGACTCTGAAACCCTGTCTCACTTTTTGATATCTACTTGAGGAGCTAAGCAATTCAAAGCTCTGACCATTGTCTTTGGGTGCACCTCAGAGAAAACTAGCTTTCTAAGCTTAGAAGCCAATATTAGAATCTTGCCTCTAGCTTGAAAACCGTAGAGTTCAGCTGTATTCTCTGAACGTGTAGTTGCATTTCGTGCAGCGCAGGAACTGGGTCGAGGACTCGTCTGCGCCTCTTGTCTGCACTTGCCAGACGTATGCCAGGTTGTTTCCGCACTTGGGGCATTCAATCCTGACGGTTGGCAACGTTCTCAGTTTCTGTTCTTCCTTTCCTATTACTGCCACAAGCTGCTGTGGCTTGTGCTGGATCACCTTCGCAACTTTTGGTTCCACTTTCTTGCTAGAAGCGTGTTTTCTGTAGCCGCATTTGGGGCAAGCCAACATCAATGATCCTTCCTTTCCCTTCGGTTTTTTCGGGGCAAGTCGAGAACCGCATTTTGGACAAAATTCCATCGAAATTTTCACCGCTGTCCGTTTCATTAGCCTTAGCATGGCCTCTTTTAAATCTTTTCTCGTTAGAATCAATACCAAGACTAAAGTCTGTTTACACCCGAGGCGATGAGATGGGCCACGCGCAGGGCTTCTGGAACGCTGCTTCGAGTGGAGGTCAGCTGCACTATCCTCCTCGCATCGTCTTCGAGAATTCCGCAGATTTCCATGAATGCCTTTTCGCCTTTTCTTCTAGTGCCCACTTCAAAAATCTCTCCCGCGTTCAGAATGGCCTTCCACCGTTTCTCGGAAGATCGCAGATTCTCCAACGCCTTGCGTATGTCATCGAAGTCAGGTTTGTCCCTCGTAACGGCGATTACTGGGAGCCTTGTTTCAGCATTGAGCTTCTTCACGTCAACCACGTTGAAACCGCCAAACGTTATTCCATCGAGCATTATGACTCTTAACTGCTCATAATGCGGAGAGTTGACTATCATTGTGGCTATTTTGTCTGTAGCGTCGAAGCCGTCGACTTCGATTTTGGTGCTCATTACTCCGTCGAGCCAGTATCCTCCGCGAAAAACGACGCCGATGACGGGGGCAAACCCTCTTGAGTGGGGAATGAAGACTCCGTCATCGACCCCTAGAACACGAATCTCCTGTTTGATTACACGGAATTTCTTCGGTGGCAAAACGATTCCTCAAGAGAAGCTTGTGGAAGTATGGGGAAAGGAGACGTTATAAGCTTAGTGAAGAATACTCCTGACGGGAGGCTGTAAGTTGATCAAACATTGTCCAAGGCTTTCTTTTGCATGGACTCGCAGAAACCTTAACGAAGTCCTGATTGATCACGAGTTGGCCTCACTTGGAGACTCATACGTGAATTTTGTTTACTCGCTTGCCATATCCAATAGAAAGGGCAGCCCCTTTGGCACAAAGGTGAAAGGAAGCGTTCTGGCCGAGGCCTTGAGGAAGGCTGGGCTTAGAGAATGTTTGCCGTCGGGAATGTCGAGACACGGCCTGGCTGATGCCGCAGAAGCATTGATAGTTTATGCTTGGCTCAGCCGCTGGGTCAGCTTGGACGAAAGTGTGGCCATGATTGGGAGGGAGAGTGATCCTGTTGAGGGCCTACGCGAGCTGCTCGCAAAGATAAAAAGCAGAATCACTTTTCCTTGAGACTTTTGGCTAGCTCTTTGCCGAATTCTTTGTTTATGGTCCGCGTTTTTTCTATAGCGTTCCGCAAGACCTGCTCAGGCTTCACTTTGCCCTTCGTGCGCACATAGATTATTGGGTTCGAAGCCAAAGGATGCGGGATGTCATAGCCAGCCATGTCTACGCTGTCCTCCTCCAAAAGCTCTTTTTGCAGCAGGTTGCAAAGCGTGTGGCCGGCGCCTTCCAATTCGATCTTGAGCTCGTTTGAGGTCTTTTTGAGCACGTTAACTTTCATTTTCCTCTTCATCCTTCCTGCGCTCGATTAATCCTCTTCCATAGTCTGCCGCGGTCTTGCGTCTCTCAAGCCGCCCACACTTTGGGCAGTGCATGCCTTGTCTTCTCTGTTCGAGTAGCGTTCCACAGTTCGAGCAGAAAGCATAGACTACGCCTAAGTTTCTGTCCTTGGTCGACAGATGGTAGGTTCTGTTCTTTTCGCTGATCACCTTTGCCCTTACGATGTCGCCGGGCTTGCACACGTCAAACATCGAATCGACGTACCGAATGTGAGCATCTGAGATGTGCAGTATGCCCATGAAACCGCTGGAAACTTCCTCGGCGCCTATTTCAAAAATGCGCATTCCTGCGGTTTCAGACTGTGCGCTTGAAACTTGCCCCACAACTGTGCTTCCCGTAATGGGCACCTTTGCCCCGTGGGTCAATTGATGAACTGTGACACGTTTGTGTGCCAGGTCGATCAAGACGCGGCCGACGACTTTGGAATAGATCACTCCGTCTTTCACGAAAGTTCCAGCATCTGGAGTGAACTCTTCGATCACGCCTAGGCGTTCGCCTGGTAAGGCCAGTTGACCAGTCTTAGGTTCGGTGGACTTTGCAGTCATTGGAAATCCCTGTTCATTGTTACGTTGGCTCGCACGTCAGATGCTTGCGCATTGCTGGGCGCGCCGTCAACTAAACAGTTGTAACTGTTCTTTCTGCGCTTATCAATAAACCTTTTGATTAGCGCGCATCATGAACAGGTTGCCTTCTGTGCACGACGTACAGGTCGACTTGAAACTCATGCTTCTTTTCTGTGTGGAAGTTGAACATGTGTGGGAGGGTCATTAACAAGGCATAAACAGCTTCTATTCTTCCTCCGCTTTCTTCGATGAACTTTTTCATGAAAGAAGACGGGGGAACCGCGATGGTACCATCGCTGCTCTTTCTCAGTCTCTTGGCAAAAGTCGAATCTGCGTGAGGCCTTTTGTGAAGAGAATAGGTAACTCTTCCCAATTCTAAGGCTTTGGCTAGAAACTTTCTGTCAGCCCCCTTTTTTTGAACTCCGAAGGGCGGGTTCTCCAGGACCGTGTCAAAGTATCCACGAACAGAATCAATGTCTGCGACAACCCACTGTGTCCTGTCCTTCACACCTGTTGCCAAAGAGCTCTCAAAGGCCGCTTTCACTCCAGTTTTGTCCAGATCTACGCCTACGACCTCTTTCGCGCCTAATAGAGCAGCTCCTATGGCCAGCCTGCCCGTGCCGCAGCCCAGGTCCAAAACGGTCCTGTCAACGATGTCCCCGTTTGAGTAGGCAGCAATGTAAAGCATCGTTGCCGCCGTGTCAGCTGAAATGGTGTACTGCTCAAGGTTAGGTGTGGGCGCAGGGTGAGGCTTGATTTTTGAGAGCATCATCTCTAATTCTAGTTTTCGAGCAAACCTCTTTTGCATAATTCTTCCCAGGGCAGCTCACCAATGGCGACTAAGGTTTCATTCTTCGTTAAAATTGGCTTTCGGAAATTGGCGGAGTCATCAAGAGAAATTCTTGGGCAGGCCGTGTTGACGAACGCGTCGATCGTTGGAAATTCCATCAGTGCTTCTGGAGTGATTTCTCTAGCTGCTAGGAGATATGCTGTTTTCCCGTTGCCTTCAAGCTTCTCTTTGACCTGAAAAGCTTCTTCAAGCCTTTTCTGTCCGGGTTTTGTGCCAAGCAGAACCCCGAAGTTTTTCGCTTCCTTTGCGTCTTCTATCATCGCCCATCGCTGCTTGAAGATTCTCTCCGCTTCTTTATCCACAGAAAACGATGTGTCATCAAAGGGGTCAGCAACGACTGTTGGCTTTGAGGTTGAAAGAGCCAGGCCCAAGGCGTGGAATTGTCCTCCGCCGATGAAGAGAAAAGCTTCAACATCCTTCGCTATTGAGATCGCGTTGCTGTAGTCGCACCCTGTGACTTGGCCAGGATAGTTTAGGCGTCTGGTGTCGCCTATCATGACGGTCTTGCCTGCGCGGACGAGGGTTTCTCTGACTTCGTCGAGGGTTTGAACGTGTTGAACGGTTGTAGCCAACCCTATCTTGTGCCATTTCTTCAGCAGCGGCAGGGCCTTTTCGACAGCAGAGTTTACGTTAACGGCTGCACGGGCTTCAACGTAAAGTGTTGGAACGCGTTCATACCTAACGAGTTTAGAGTGTCCATAATGGATTATCAAGTCTACGCCCAAGCTTTCAGCTTCAGCTATCGCCAAATCGCACGCGCCATAGCAAGGGTCTGCAGAGACGATGGGTAGCACACCGAACTTTTCGAGGGTCTTTGCGATGTGTGGAGCTTCGGGCTTTAAGCCCTCCGGGAGTTGGATCAAGACGCGTTTTGCGCCGAGTTTGAGAATTTCCTGTTTGACTCTCTCCTCTTCTAGGTCAAACTGTCTCATGCGAACACACCTTAAATCATGGAGGAATGAGCTGAGGTAACTCTTACGGTGTCCATTCCCAAGGTTGAACCGGTTTTCGCACTGTGTGCCCAAGGGCTTTTTCGTTCAGTTCAGCAAGTCGTTCTAGAATTATCTTCTGCTCTATGCTTGCGACAAGCTTCCTAGTGGCTATCACTGCATCATTGTTTACCGAGATGCTGTCGATTCCGTTTCTCACGAGGAATTCTGCGAAGTCAGGCAGGTTTGATGGGCCTTCCCCGCATATGGATACGGTGGCTCCGTTCTCATGGGCAACTCTGATCAGGTGCGCGATTATTCTTTCCACGGCCGGGTCTCTCTCATCGAAGTATCCCATCTGCCCCAAGCGTTCTGAGTCTCTGTCGATCATCAGTATGCCTTGGGTCATGTCGTTTGAGCCTATCGAGAAGCCGTCGGCAAGTTTTGAGAATTCATCGGTCAGTATGGCGAGTGAGGGTGTTTCAGCCATGAACCAGACTTTGAAGTCTTTTGATCTTTCCAAGCCTTCTTGTCGCATGATTTCAAGGACTGCCTTGGCTTCCCACAGAGTGCGCACGACTGGAAGCATGACCCACACGTTTTTCAGTCCCCACTCTCTTCTGCATTTGACAATAGCCTGACATTCGAGTCTGAACGCCTTTTCGTACCATTGGCTTACGTAGCGGCTGCAGCCTCTCCAGCCCAGCATAGGATTTGCTTCAATGATCTCGTATTTCTCGCCGCCTTTCAATTCCCTGTACTCGTTGGTCTTGAAGTCGCTGAAGCGTACCACCACCGGACGTGGCTGAATCGCCCTCGCGACTGTCGCTACTCCTTCTGCGAGTTTGTCGACAAATTGTTGGCTTTTTCCGGTTTCTATAAATTGCAGTGGGTGTTCTCCGATGGAGCTAGCTAGGATGAACTCTATGCGCATCAGTCCGATGCCCTCGAAGGGCAGGTCTTTGTACTCTTCAACCTTCTCCGGCACGCCCAGGTTCATGTAGATCTTGGTCGCTGTTGTTGGCACGGCTTGGAATGTGCCTACGCCGACAGCAGCTTGACCTGCAGCGGCGGTACTCGCAGATGAAAGCTGTGCAGTTAATGTTTGCAGCGCGCCTTCGTAGACCACACCGCTTCTTGAGTCCACAGTGTACTCTTTTCCTGTGACCATTACCTGCGTGGCCTTCTCGGTTCCCACGACGCATGGGATGCCCAGTTCACGGCTCACTATAGCCGCGTGACAGGTTACTCCACCCTTATTGGTGACTATCGCGCCTGCTAGTTTCATGAACGGCACATAGTCAGGGTTGGTCATGTCCGTTACGAGTATGTCGCCTTTCTTCATGACTTTGGCAGCTTCCTGAGGGTCTGCCACGATTTTGGCGATGCCTATGCCGTAGCCTCGTTTGCCAGCGGCGATTCCTTTGACAACGACCTTCAATTCCGGCTTCACTTCTGCTGCTTCGCTTTTTGCTGGGGCTTCCGCCAACTTCGTGCTCCAAACTGTTTCAGGCCTTGATTGAGTCATGAACACGTTGTCCGGAAACTCAATGTCCCCGTCTATGGCCCACTCGATGTCTTGCGGTTTCCCATAATGCTTCTCGATCCGTTGGGCCAATTCTGCAAGCTTGGCTATTTCTTGATCGCTAATACAGGGCAGCTGTTGCTTTTCCAAGGGCACCTCTTCGTGTATCGTGTGCCCCGTCTTTGGATCCCTAACATATTGGACAGTTTTCTTGGCTATTCGTCTCTCGATTATCTTCATCGACTCCTTGTGAACGACGAAGTCGTCCGGCGTGACAGACCCTGAAACAACTGCTTCGCCTAGGCCGTAGTTGCCCTCGATAACTATCTGACTTGTGTCGCCTGTTACAGGGTTCAGCGTGAAGATGACGCCGGCAGCCTCGGAATTCACCATCTTCTGTACTCCGACGCTTATGAAGACTTTCTCATGTGCAAAACCTTTCTCGTTGCGGTAAAAGATTGCACGTGGAGTGAACAGGCTGGACCAGCATTTCACAGTGTTTAGGAGAACGTTTTTGACTCCTCTCGTGTTCAAAAACGTTTCTTGCTGCCCAGCGAAAGATGCATCCGCCAAGTCTTCCGCTGTGGCGCTTGACCTGACAGCAACGAATGGTTCCTTAACGTTGATTTTCTTGCTTAGCTCTTCATAGGCAACTCTGATGGCGTTTTCAATGTCTTTAGGCATTGATGTTGCTTCGATTAGCTCACGGATTTTCTTTGAGGCCAACTCGTATTGCCCAGGGTCGTTTACGTCGGTTACTGTTTCGTCTATGATCGCATAGATCTTTGCGGCAATCTTTGCTTCTTCAATGAATTTCTTGTAGGCGTAGGCTGTTATGGCGAATCCGGGTGGGACAGGTATGCCTGCGCTCGTCATTTCGCCGAGGTTGGCGTTTTTTCCTCCCACGGACGGGATGTCTGTTTTTCTCAGGCTTTCAAACCATATCACTAGGTCCTTTCTCATTTCAGTCAACTGTCTTCACCTCTTCAGTTTGAAGTTTTTCAATCACGATTCGACAGGGCATTGGAAGCTTTGCGCTTCCACGCTTAAGAGATTCCTTGGCGAGTTCAACAGCGTCCCCGTTCACGAAGACGCTGATGATCGTCTGGTTGGGTCTGACGCGTGCGGCTGTGCCTATTGGTTTTCCGAAAGACCTGCGCATACCATCTTGAAGACGGTCTGCGTGTGCGCCGAAAATCATCTTATTCTCCCGAAGTATGGTATGCGGGTAGGGATGAACCTGTAACTGATAATTGTTAACCAGCTTCTCCATCAATAAGCGGTTCGTGGCCACTCGGGCAGCTTCTAGAGCGTTGTGGCGAATCTGGGCTGCTTCGAGGGATATGAGTTTTCCCTCGTATCCAAAGCTGGATTTTGTGTCGCCCATGGTGAACTTGGTTATTTTGGGCTGGGGAAAACCCTTTATGAACTCTCTTCTCGTGTAAGCTTGTCCTTTTACGGCTCTGTAGTTTTTTGCTTTCATGGTGGTTCCCTTTAGCATACCTTAAGCCGCTGTATTTAAACATTTAACAGTCAAAATAGAACATACTTCTATAAATGACTGATTCGTTTTCTGGTTCACTGTTAGGTATTTTGAGTCTACTTTGCGCCTGCGGTGTGTTTCTCTGCCGCTCTAAAACACGACGTTGCAAACCTCATGGCAGTAGTCTTTTGTTCTTGAGCCATGCTTTGGCCAGTTCCTCGTAGTTTGGAAAGACTTTTTTCAGGGTTGGAATGTACATCTGCATTTCTTCTTCGCTCATGTACTGAAACTGGTATTCTCCCATGTACGGTGAGGGCTGGCCTTCTCTAGTTACGAATTCCACGTGCATGAAAGGGTCTCCTCTCTTGATTATGATGGGATGATGGTCGTTGCTGAGGTTTACTACTTCAAGGGCTAGTCTGCCGATGAATCCGCTGTGCACCTTCGCGGCGTTTAGGAAGGACAGGCCCATTCTACCATACTTGCTCTTTGCAGTCATGTGAGCGACGTAGTTTGGCGGGATGAAGAGTATTTCGTGGGATATCAGGTTTTTGTGCTCCATGTAGTGTAGGGTTGTTTCTTCCCTGACGGTCAGAATGTAGCCGTCACCGTCAAGTAGGTTGTAATCATAAGGGTAGACGACTTTGTAATTGTCGATGAGTTCCTTCACCTTGTCTTTGCCCAAGACACACATTTGCTGAGACCCCCTGAGTGCTTTCCTAGCAATACTGAGGCTCTGTTGTTATATAGCTTTTTGATAGAACAGTAGAATGGGAAGAGTGACTCATGAAGTGCCACTACTGTTGCAGAGACGCAGTGTTCAAGTGCGGCTTGTGCAGGCGGTTTCTCTGCGGAGAGCATGCACAACTCAGAATCGCCTGTCCCGAATGCGTAAAGAAAACCAAACTCGAATACACCATTGACAGGGCAACTTCTGAGGAGAAAAAGAACGAGATCGGAGGGTTTGTTAGAGGTTTTTGGGGAGAAGAAGAGCAGCTGACCTTTGACCGAAAATTCAAGGTTACAGAACTGCCAGCGTACGTTGCGAGATTCAAAGACAGCGTAGTTGGCTTCATCTCTACTGCAGAGGTAGATGATGCTATTATCATTGTAGCCTTAGGGGTCTTGCCTCAGTATCAAGGCTCAGGCGTGGGCAAAGGACTTGTTAAAAAAGTCGAAGACGAGGCTATTCGAAGAAGAAAGAAAAGACTACTTGTTTCAACTTCGAACGATGATTTACCCGCATTGGCCTTCTACCAGTCTGTTGGCTTCCAGATTTACGGAGTGAAGCCTAACGTCATAGCTAAGAAACACGGAAAAATCCTTATGGGCATAGGAAACCTGCCGATAAGAGACGAGTTAAGGCTTCAGAAAAGACTAGGATGATCGGTTTTGCTGAGAGAAAGTCTCAAGCAGGGTTTTCGTGATCTTCTTTGCAACGGCGTCAATTTCTGGCGATAGACCCTCTCCGAAATCGGTGTTTTCAGGTTCTATGAGTAGTAGCGCGATCCTCGTTTTGGTTGCCTTGGAAAGGTACTCGCAAAATATGCGTAGCGGAAGCATATGGGTTGAGAACGCAGGCGCGGCTGTCAGTTTTTCGGGTTCACGAAGCTCAGAGTCACCGGGTTTTAATCCCAGAACTGCTGCGTCTATGAGAAGAATGTGTGTTGGGTTGAAGTCGATTATTTGCTCGAGGTAGCTTTCCGGAACCGTTTCACACTCTAGTAGAAGGACTTTTTTCGAGACTCTTCCCTTCAGGTTCTGGACGATTTTGACCCCGACGAAGTCGTCCCCGCGTATTGGATTTCCGATTCCGGCTAGAACAAGCCTTTCAGCTCTTCCTAGCCACTTGCTCAACTCTTCTTGGACATTATACTTCCCAGGTTTGTTTGGCATTAGAAATCGCCGCGGAACCAGAAAATGAAGGAGTGAGAAAAGGGTTTACCTTTTCACGATCTTGATTAGTTTTTTCTCGTAGTCGTAGATCTCAACCGTCAGCGGCATCTGTCCAACTGCGTAGTGTGTTGCGCATCCGAAGCAGGGGTCGTAGGCTCTGAAAGCCATTTCTACCATGTTGAGTAGGCCTTGGTTTACTTCGCCACCGTGGATCAGGCCTTTGGCTGCGTCACGGATCGACATGCAGATTGCTGGATAATTGTTGGTCGTGGCAACGATCATGTTGACGTCCTTGACCAGGGCATCCTTATCCAACACGTAGTGGTGGTAGAGCGTACCCCTTGCTGCTTCGACGACGCCTACGCCCTCACTGGGTTCACCTGGTTTTGCGCGTATGTTCGTGTCGGTGATCTCTGGGTCTCTTACCAGTTCTAGGGCTCGTTCGGTAGCGTAGAGCAACTCAATCAGCCGTGCCCAGTGGAAGGCCAGAGTGCCGTGCACAGGCTTGCCGCCGAGAGTCTTGTACATTTCGTCGTGTTCGGCTTGAGCCAGCGGTGTGGCCATGCCGCTTGAAGCGTTCAGTCTTGCAAGCGGGCCGACCCGGTAAACTCCGCTGTCAGGTCCGTAAACTTGACCCTTCCATCCCACCTTCTTCAAGTATGGGAACTTCGCGTAAGTCCACTCTTCCACGTGTTCGGCGATATGAGTCAGGTAGTCTTTGGGTTCAAACTTCAGGAATTCTTTCCCATCGGGATCGACTACTCTGATTTTTCCGTCGTAGAAGTTCACTTTGTTGTTCTCGTCGACGAGGCCCATGTAGTATGTCTTCATAGTGTAGGCGTCGCTCTTGATCATGTCAACATACTTGCTGTTGCCCAGGACGATGTCGTGGAATATCTTAAGCGTCAGTTTCGCGAATTCCAGCGATGACGCGGCCATCTTTTCGATTTCCTGTCTGTTCTCTTCGCTGAGGGCCTTAGAGATTCCGCCGGGCAGTCCGCACACGGGGTGCGTCGCTTTTCCTCCGAGAATCTCTGTTATCTTTTGACCGTAGGCTCTGTGTTTGATGACTTCTTTGGCCACGTCCATGCCTGCTTTTTCAATGACGCCAAGGATGTTTCTTTTCTCAGGCGGAGCGTCGGGGCCGACTATGAAGTCTGGGCCCCCTAGGTAGTAGAAGTGGAGTGTGTGGTCGTAGATGATGTATCCAGCGTACATGAGTTCCCTGAGCTTCTTGGCCGTGGACGGCGGTTCAACGTTGAAAGCAGCGTCTAAGGCTTTAACTGACGCGAAGTGATGGGCAACAGGGCAGACTCCGCAGATTCTGGTGGTCAAAATCGGCATGAGTTCAGCTCTTCTTCCGATGCAGAACTTCTCGAAACCTCTCAGTTCGGGAATCTTCAGGTAGGCGTTTTCTACTTCTCCTGCATCGTTGAGAAATATTGAAACGTTCCCGTGGCCCTCGAGTCTCGTGATCGGGTCTATGACTACTTCCTTCATTTTTTCATCACTTTCCTTCTGAGAATCGATGATGGTAACGAGTACATGTAGAAAGTTCCCACAGGGTCTTTGATCTGGCCCATAAGCTTCTCAACTTCCTCTTCCGTGGCGTAGTGTTCCTGTTCGCCTTCCAGACCCATTATGGAGGCCAACGCACCTAGCATGGCTGACCCCTGCTCTGGCGCGTTAGGACACGGTCCGCCGCATCCTGTGCACGGCATGTCAACCGTCAGGCATTGTGCTCCGCATCCACTGCGAGTCGCTGGGCCCATGCATATGATCCCTTGCTCAAGCAAGCATCGTTCGGGCTCAGGAGCTTTTTCATGGACTCGGTATATCTTGGATATCTTCTTGTTTTCTTTCTTCCTCGGACACTCGTCGCACACAGACTTTAGGGGGGCAAGCACGGAGCCCTTTGGTGGTAACTCATTTTTGGCTATGGCTTCCACAGCGTTCACTATGAGTTTGACTGGAGGCGGACATCCGGGCAAGTAATAGTCGACATCTACGGTTTGATCCAGAGTTTTGACCGTGTCATAAAACTCCGGAAGCTTCAGCACGCCTTCTTTCACTTCGGACCTTGTTTTGGGGACTACTCCTTTGGGGTTTGAGATCGACTTGCTTTCTAGATACACTTTGCTGAAAATCTCTTTTCGATCGTGAAGGTTGGCAAGACCAGGCACGCATCCCTCTTGGGCACATGAGCCGAAGGCCACGAGCGTCTTGGATTTTTGTCTCAAAAGCTTAGCCATGTGTTCTTGCTCTGCGCTCCTCACTGAACCGTTGAAGAAGCAGACGTCGATGTACTTGTCAGGCATAGCTTCGACGTCTTTGTATTTGACGTCCATAGCCACTGGCCAGAAGACTATGTCTGCAATGTTCACTACGTCTAGAATCTTCTCGTTCATGTCCAAGACTGCGATTTCGCATCCCCCGCAGCTCGCAGCCCAGTAGAGACCTATTTTCAGTTTTTCTTTAGGCATATGCCTTTACCTCACAGACTTGTCCTAATATCTTTGAGCAGTCAACTCGAAGCTCGTTAAACGCCAGTTCCTCAGGTGACAATCCCATCGCCAAACCAAGCAACTGTGGATAGTGCAGCACAGGGATGCCGTAGACCTCGTTAAACATTTTCTCGATGCGAAGCTCGTTTGTGTCGTACATTATGTGGCAGAACGGGCAGATGGTTATCAGGGCCTGGGCTTCAACCTTCTTGATGTGATTGAGTTTGTCCCTGGCAAGCTGCAACGCAACCTTGTCGTTCACACCCACGCTTGGGGCGCCGCAGCATTCCGTTTCGTCCAAGTAGTCTAGACACGTCGCGCCCGTCGCTTCAATGAGACTTTTGAGGGTCTGCGGGTCCTCAGGGTCATCGAAACCGATGTACTCCTTGGGTCTCAAGATGTGGCAACCGTTGTGTTCAGCAACTTTGATCATCGTCAGCGGTTTAACAACAGCCTTCTTTATCTTATCCAAGCCGACATCTTCGATCAGCACCTGCATTATGTGCTTCGCGTTTACGGTTCCCTTAAACTCCAACCCAGCTTCTTTCAGGTGCTTGTTGATCTCTTCGCGAAGAGCCCTGTCTTCCTTCAGCATCTTGCTGACTTTCTTGAGCGTTCCGGCGCAGCCAGGGCACAGGGCCATTATGTTCAGGCCCTTTTGCTCAGCTATGGCTAGGTTTCTGGCTGCCAGTACGAGCATCGTCTCGTGGCTTACGGGGTCTAGCGGTAAGCCGCAACAGTTGAACTCAGGCATTTCAACAAGCTCTACCCCTAGTTTTTGCAGGACTTTGCGAGCTGAGATTTCGTAAGCTGAAACACGGTAGGGAATTGCACACCCGAGAAACATGAGGTACTTGAGCTCGGCCATTCTAGTCACTCTTCTTCTCAATACACTTCATGAGGTTCACGTCGTGGAGCGTTTTGCGTATGCTCTCGGGGTTGCCTTTCGGCAGTGGAGGCAGTCCCAGTGATTGTCGCTTCTTCAATCTCAGTTCTGGAATCCTGTAAGCGTAGCCTGATTCAAGTACGCTTGCGGCTTCCTCTTTGAACACTTGTGGCGCAAAGCCTTGTTCAGCCGCTATGTTTCTCAGCACGCGTATGACGCTCGCGACTTCAACGTCCTGTGGACATCTGTCTGTGCATGTGAAGCATGCAGCGCACAGCCATATCGTATCGCTCTTCAGCACTCGGTCCTTGAGTCCCAGGTGTGCCATGCGGATGATCTGTCTTGGACGGTAAGTTTCGCTGAACCTTGCAACTGGGCAGTCTGACGTGCATGTTCCACACTGGAAGCAGCGCATCAGTTTTTCCCCGCCGTGCATCTTTGCAATTTCATACTTGAATTTGGGGTCGATTTCGGAGGCTTGAATTGGTTTCTGCTTGTGTTCTTGTTCGGTCATTTCGGTTCAGCCTCCATGTTTTTCACGGGGTTCGGCCCGATCTTCTTCAAGTCTTCCACCATGTCGCGTACGATCGTGGCAAACTTGTCTCCTTCACTTGCTGAGACCCACTCGAGCCTCACGCGTTCAGGTTCGATTCCGAGTTCTTTCAAAGTGTTCTTTAGCAGAGTTATTCTTCTCAAAGCCTTAAAGTTTCCACTTATGTAGTGGCAGTCGGACGGTAGATGGCAGCCAGCGACGAGCACTCCGTCTGCGCCATCCTTGAAGGCCTCAAAAATGAAAGCTGGGTCGATTCTGCCGCTGCACATGACGCGTATGATCCTGATGTTTGTTGGATACTGAATTCTGCTTACTCCTGCCAGATCCGCGCCTGCATAACTGCACCAATTGCACAGGAACCCGATTATCTTCGGTTCAAACCCATCCTTGTCGCTCATCGGCACACCTCCACCAGGGCAGCTTTGACCTGGGCAAGTATCTCTTCCGTAGTGAAGTGTCCTAATGAAATTGCTTTGGTCGGGCATGCTGTTCCACATGCGCCGCAGCCCTTGCACATGGCTTCGATCACATGCGCAATTGGCTTTCCATTCTTGTCCTTCATCTCAACGGCGCTGTATGGGCACAGGTGTTCACAAACTTTGCATCCGCTGCAGAGGTCTTCGTTGACCTTTGCGATGATTCCTTCTGTCTCGAGCGTTTTCTTGGACAGTATGGTTGTTGCCCTTGCGGCAGCCGCGCATGCTTGGGCTATGCTTTCATCAATGTACTTCGGTGAGTGAGCCATTCCGCAGAGGAAGACACCTTCTGTGGCAAAGTCGACAGGCCTGAGCTTCATGTGGGCTTCCAAGAAGAACCCGTCCTTTGTGAGAGGTACTTTCAGCATTTCGGCTACACGCTTATTGTCAATGTTCGGAATAGTCGCTGCGCTCAAGACCACCACGTCCGGTTCGACTGTCACTTCTTCCCTGAGTACAGGCTCCCAGAAGGTCACCTTGAGCTTGCCGTTCTCATTTACCACTCTTGGTTTCCGTTCGTCTTCATAATTGACGAACAAGACGCCCTTCGTTGAGGCTTCACGATAGTAGTCCTCTTTGAACCCGTACGCGCGGACGTCTTTGTACAGGACTAGGACCTCTGTGTCAGGACATGCTTCCTTGATTTTCAAGGCGTTCTTTATTGCCTGCCCGCAGCATATTCTTGCACAGTTTGGTCGTTCCTTGGTTCGAGCTCCGACACATTGAATCATGACAACGTTATTGGCCTTGAATGTGCCGTCTGCTAGCTTTTCCTCCAGCTCGTGTTGTGTAAGGATTCTCGGGTCTTGACCGTAAAGGTACTCTGTTGGCAGGTACTCGGTTGCGCCTGTGGCTATTATTACGACGCCAAGGTCGATTTCTTTCTCTTTGCCTTTGTGCGGCTTGATTTTTGCCTTATAGTTGCCAACGAACCCTGTGATATCAGTTACTTCTGCGTCGGTGTAAACGTGTATCTTCTCGTTCTGTCTGACCGCCTTGATCAAGCTGTCCAGCTTTTCATTCGGCTTTTCATCCGGTTCAAGCAGGTAGTGAATTGTGCGTAAATGTCCACCTAACTCTTTTTCCCGTTCAACAAGATGAACATCGAACCCTTGGTTGGCGAGTTCAGAGGCCACAGTCATGCCTGCAACGCCGCCGCCTATGACCAGGCCGACTTGTGTAACGTTTATCTTCGGCTTCTCCAGCGGCTTCAGAAGGGCCGCCTTCGCAACTATCGACCTGACCAAATCCTTGGCTTTCTGAGTTGCCTTCTCAGGCTCATGCATGTGCACCCAACTACACTGGTCCCGAATGTTAGTCATCTCAAAGAGGTATGGGTTCAGCCCCGCCTCTTGGACTGTTTCTTTGAACAGGGGTTCGTGCGTGCGTGGAGTACACGAGGCGACGACAACACGGTTTAGCTTGTGCTCCTGAATTTTCTCCCTCATCAACTTCTGCGTATCTTGAGAACACGTGTAGACGTTTGCTTCTGCGTAAACCACGTTGGGCAAGGTCTTGGCATAATCCACAACTCTGGGGACGTTCACTACGCCGCCGATGTTTATGCCGCAGTGGCAAATGAAAACTCCTATTCGTGCTTGTTCTTTGCTTACGTCTCTTTCAGGCGGGTATACTTTCGCAGTTATCAACTTTCCTCTTTCGCTTGCGATTATGCCCATGGCCTTTGATGCTGCACCGCTTGATTGGGCAACGCTTTCAGGAATGTCCTTTGGTGCCGAAAAGGCTCCGCAGACAAACACGCCTGACCTCGACGTTCCCATAGGCTCGAAGGTCGTTGTCTCGCAGAAGCCGTACTTGTTAAGCTTTATCTCTAGGATTTCAGCGAGCTTTTGAGCAGTCTTAGGAGGCCGCATTCCAACTGAAAGGACCACCATGTCAAACTCTTCTTTCTTAGGTTCCTCATTCTCAACGTAGTGCAGAACCAGGTTTCCAGTCAACGGGTCCTCTGAGATGCTTGCCACCCTTGACCTGACAAAGTTAACGCCCCATTCCCCCTGGGCTCGGTTATAGTAAGCGTCAAACTCCTTTCCGTAGCAACGCATGTCCATGTAGAAGATTGTACAATCTAGGGGGAAGGCGCTGTGCTCTTTGGCGATGACGGCTTCTTTGATGCCGTACATGCAGCATGCAGCAGAACAGTAGTTGTTTCCAAGCTGAGCGTCACGAGAGCCAACACATTGCACAAAAGCAATCTTTCGGGGTATCATCCCATCGAGTGGGCGCACGATTTTTCCGCCGAACGGGCCGGAAGCGCTCAGAATGCGCTCAAATTCTATGCTCGAAACAACGTTCAAGAAACGGCCGTAACCATACTCTTTTTTCAGCCGGGGGTCGAATTCTTCAAACCCAGGCGCCAGTATTATGGATCCAACGTTGATTTTGAGCGTTTCAGGCTTCTGGTCAAAGTCCACGGCCTTAGCCGGACACACTCTTTCGCAGAGACGACATTTGATGCAGTGATCCTGGTCGATGCAGTATTTCAGCGGCACTGCTTGGGGAAAAGGAACGTAGATGGCTTTTCTTATGCCCATGTCAACGTCAAACTCGTTCGGCACCTCAGTTGGGCAGTTCTGTGCACAAACGCCGCAGCCCGTGCACTTTTCAACGTTCACAAATTGCGGATGCTTCAGTATTGTGACTTCGAAATTCCCAGCTTTACCCTTAACCTCTTGTAATTCAGAATAAGTCAAGAGTTGAATGTTCGGATGTCTGCCTGCGGTAACGAGTTTCGGCGCCAAAATGCACATGGAACAATCGTTAGTTGGAAACGTTTTGTCCAGCTGCGCCATCGTTCCGCCGATGCTTGTTGACTCGTCAAGAAGGTAAACCTTAAAACCAGAATCCGCCAGATCCAAGGATGCTTGAATACCGGCGACTCCGCCGCCGACGACTAGAACGGCGCCGACTTTCCCGTTCATAATTTTTCATCCTTGAATGGATTCAAAAGCTTTCCATATGTAAACCCCCTTATTAATTTGATGTCATTTCTCACGTGAAATCTACATTGTTCTAACAGCTTCGGGAACGATCAAAAACAGGAGTGTAACATCTCTTTTCTTGATTCATATGGACGTTTAAGTCCAAAGCTATACTCTTATTAGCATGCGGTCCAAACTAGAACGTAATGGTGATTTCATTGAGTCACTTGGACGCCAACTTCATGCATGAAGTTGCCAACACGCCCAGGGGACGAGGGGTCCTTGCGTGTATACAGTGCGGAAGATGTACAAGCAGTTGTCCCGTTTCCAAGGTTGTACGAGAACATAACCCTCGGAAGCTGATGGAAATGATCATACTAGGGTTGCGTTCCGACGTGCTCGACGGACAGTTACCATGGTACTGTCTATCATGTTTCACCTGCCTTGACAGGTGTCCACAAGGCGGAGACGTGGGAGAGGCCATGTTTGCAATAAGAAACTTGACTGCAAAACAGGGAAACATTCCTGAGGGCATACTTGTCCAAGCTCAAAGTCTGTATGACAACGGGCGAGTCGTGACTGCAGGCAGGATGGCCGTGATTCAAAGGGAGAAGTATGGTTTGTGCAAAGAACCGGCGGTTGATGTTAAAGCCGTGCAGAAGATTCTCAAAAAGACCCATTTCGACAAGTTGCTGAAGAAGGGTTCGTGATATCTGTGAAATATGCTTTCTTCTTGGGCTGTTTGATACCTGCTAGGCAACCGCACTACGAGAATTCAGTTCGAAAGATTCTTCCTCAACTCGGCGTGGAGCTTGTCGACATGGATGGCGCAAACTGCTGTGCTCCGTTCAGCATTCAATCTTTGGACTACACCAGTTGGCTTGCGTTAGCTGCCAGAAACCTCTGCATAGCTGAGCAGATGGGACTTAACATCATGACACTGTGCAACGACTGCTACGAATCTCTTCTGGCAGTGAACACGCTTTTGAAAGAGGACAAGGAGCTGCGAGACAGGGTGAACAAGATCCTCTCTGATGTGAGCATGGAGTTCAAAGGTAAGACAGACGTCAAAATCTTCAGCGACGTTTTGTACGAGAACGTGGGCTTAGAAAAGGTGAAGGACGCGGTCAAGAAACCATTCGATGGACTTCGAGTGGCAGTGCAGCCAGGATGCCACCTGACAAAGCCTAAACGGATACATTTTGAACAGCAAATAGGTCAACTGGCCTTGGAAAAGCTCGTGGAGGCGACAGGTGCAATATCTGTCCCGTACGAGAGAAAAGAGGCTTGCTGCGGCGGCCCGCTTCGAGGCATCAACGATGAAGTTGCGTTGCAGGTGGCGAAGCAAAAACTGGATTGTATGAGGGCCGCTGGTGTTGATTGTATAACAACTGTGTGTCCATTCTGCTATCTGGAACTCGACATGGGACAGATAGAGATTAAAAGGCACCTAAACGAAGACTACAACTTCCCAGTGCTGCATTTTGCCGAGTTGCTCAGGATAGCGATGGGCATCAAACTGGAAGATTGGGAAGTTAAAGCCCACAGGATTCCGATCACGAAAATATTGGACATGGCGGAGGCGAAATGATATGCCGAAAGCAGTCATGGTAGTAGGAGGCGGCATAGCGGGCATACAAGCTTCTCTAGACTTGGCGAACAGGGGCTTAAAAGTATACTTGGTTGAGAAGAGACCAAGCATAGGCGGAAGGATGGCGCAGTTAGATAAGACCTTCCCGACGATGGACTGCTCGATGTGCATTCTAGCGCCAAAGATGATAGAGTGCTCTCACCACCCGAACGTTCAGCTATTGACTTATTCGGAAGTGAAGGCTGTAAAAGGCTCTGCTGGCAACTTCAAGGTCACAGTTCTCAAGAAGCCGAGATATGTTGACGAGAAAAAGTGCAGCGGATGCCTGATCTGTGCGCAGAACTGCCCTACTGAAGCACTTAACGAGTTTGATGAGTACATAGGCGTGAGAAAGGCTATCTACATGCCCTTCATGCAGGCAGTGCCGAGGGTCGCAGTCATAGACAAGGAAAGCTGCGTTGAGTGCGGTCTTTGCGATAAGGTCTGCCCAAACAAGGCCGTGAACAGGGCTCAACAACCAGAAGAGATTGAACTTGACGTTGGAGCGATAGTTCTTGCAACAGGCTTCGACGTGTTCAACCCCTCAGTGATAGCGCAATACGGATACAAGCGCTTCAAGAACGTCGTTACGGCCATGGAACTCGAACGCCTTCTGTGTGCATCAGGTCCAACTGGCGGACATCTGATGAGACCATCGGATGGCAAAATACCAAGAAGCATAGCTTTCATTCAGTGCGTGGGTTCCCGTGACAGAAGAAGCTGGATCGGCCACTCCTACTGTTCAAGCATCTGCTGCAAGTATGCGGTCAAGGACGCGGTACTCATAAAAGAACATGAACCGAGTTCTCTCGTCACTATTTTCTACATAGACATGCGGGCGTTCGGCAAAGGTTTCCAAGAGTTCGTGAACAGGGCGAAGTCCGAGTTTGGAGTAGAGTTCATTCGAAGCAATCCTGGAGAGATCTCAGAGGACCCGAAGACGGGCAACCTGATCGTTTGCTTTGAGGACCCGATAACCCGAACTGTTCAGAGTATCCCTTTTGATCTTGTGGTGCTGAGTCCAGCCTTGGTCCCAAGCGAAGGGGTTGCCGAGCTGTCGAAGACGGTGGGAGTGCAGCTGGACAATTATGGATTCTTCAAGCTGGAAGATTCTGTGAGGAGACCGTTGGACACCACTGTGCCAGGCATTTTTGCCTGCGGTTACTGCGTGGGTCCCAAGACAGGAGACATTCCAGACTCGATAACTCAGGGAAGTGCCACGGCCGGTCGAGTGGCTGAACTCTTGAAGATTAAGGAGGCAGCATAGATGACGGAAGAACCACGCGTAGGCGTCTTCATCTGCAGCTGCGGAGTCAACATCGGCGGTGTAGTCAACGTTCCAGAAGTCACTGCGTACGCGAAGAAACTTCGGAATGTAGCTCACGCCGAGTACAACCTCTACACGTGCTCAGAAGCTGGGTTGGACGCCATAAAAGAAGCAATCAAGGAGCACGGTCTGAACCGTGTTGTTGTCGCATCCTGCACGCCGAGAACGCACGAGCCCTTGTTCCGGGCTTGCTGCAGGGAGGGAGGCTTGAACCCATACCTGTTCGAAATGGCCAACCTCCGCGAACATGTCAGCTGGGTGCACGGGCATGAGCATCAGAAAGCGACAGAAAAGGCCAAGGACATCGTCAGGATGGCTGTGGCAAAAGCTGCTCTGCTTGAGCCTGAGACTGAACCGGAAGTTGAGGTTAAGGATGTTTCGCTCGTGATCGGAGCGGGAGTGGCTGGGTTATCAGCAGCGATTTCCATGGCAAACCAGGGCTTCAAGGTGTACTTGGCCGAGAAGGAGAAGGAACCAGGCGGGATTACACGTTGGCTTTACAAACTGTACCCAACACTGGAAGATTCCTCCGAAGTTGTCGGACCCATGGTGAAAGCCGTGAAGTCTCACGAGAACATTGAACTCATGACGTCAACAACCCTCAAGGACGTCAGCGGCTACGTTGGAAACTTCAACGCTGTCCTGACAGGCCCGAAAGGTGATGCGGAAGTTAAAGTTGGCACGATAATAGTGGCCTCCGGCTCCTCTAACTACACACCTCCGAACGGCTTCTACCAGTATGGCGTGAGCGACCACGTGATAACACAGAGAGAACTCGACGGGATGCTGAGAAAAGACGAGCTTGGGACGCCGGAAAGAGTCGTGATGATACAATGCGTTGGAGCAAGGAAAGGTGAAATCCGACCGTCCGAGCTTGAGGCCTTTCCAAAATCAGACACAGCCGAGCTTCTCAGAAAGATCCTCAAGGCACGAAAGGAGGAAGGATGGCCCTACTGTTCAAGAATCTGCTGCATGAACGCCATAAAGAACGCTATACTTGTGAAAGAAAAGTCACCCAAGACAGACGTTGTCGTGCTCTTTGGAGACCTAAGAGTCTACAAGGAATACGAAGACTTCTATCGGAAGGCAAGAGATCTTGAAGTGAGGTTTGTGAGGCACATTGAAGAGGTGAAGCCCGAAGTTGTACAGGAGTCAGGCGGCAAACTCGCAGTAATAGCCTATGACGCGTTGGCCGGCCTTGAGGTCAGATTCCCATCAGACTGGGTTGTTCTTTCAACCCCGCTCATTCCAAACAAGGATGAGATAACGCTTGGAAGAATGCTGAAGGTCCCGATAGGAACCGACGGTTTCATGATGGAAGCGCACTTGAAGCTCAGACCAGTGGACACGAACGTGGACGGCGTTTTCGTCGCGGGCACCGTTTCCGGCCCGAAGGACGTTTCAGAGAGCATAATCGGGGGCGAAGCAGCAGCGGCTAGAGCGTCAATCTTAATGGGCAACGGAAAGGTTCGAACGGAGGCGATAACAGCGGTCGTGGACGAGGATCAATGCATCGGGTGTGGCCTGTGCGAGGAGATCTGTCCCTACGGAGCGCCCAAGGTTCAGGATGGCAAGTCAAAAGTCCTAGAGGTGCTCTGCAGAGGGTGCGGTTCATGCGCCGCAGAGTGTCCGAAACGAGCGATAACGATGCGTCACTTCAGCGAAAATCAGATACTTGCTCAAGTGAAGGCGCTTCTGATGCCTGAGGCCCTAAAGGAGGTAGCATCCTAAATGGCGAAACAAGACGTTCTTGGAGAGAAGACGAAGGAGGAGTTTGAACCAGTAATCGTCGCTTACTGCTGCAACTGGTGCTCCTACGCAGGCGCAGACCTGGCCGGGACGAGTCGATTCGAATACCCGACAAACATCAGAATCGTACGAGTAATGTGCACCGGCAGAATGGACCCGACGCTAGTGCTGGAAGCACTGAGCATGGGAGCCGACGGAGTCATAATCGCTGGTTGTCACCCAGGTGACTGCCACTACCAAAAGGGCAACTACCTGATGGAAAAGAGGTTTGAGTACATCAAGAAAGCCGTTCAGAGCATAGGCATTGAATCGGAACGTGTAAGGCTCGAGTGGGTCTCAGCGAGTGAGGGAGGAAAGTGGGCAGCTCTGATCAGAGAAATGACGGAGCAGGTGAAGGCCTTGGGGCCCAGTCCTTTCCGAGTCACCGGGAACTCGAAATAGGTGGAAATGATGAGCGAAAAGAAGGAGAAGATGAAGAGAAGGACTGACGCGACAATAGATGCTTTCAAGTCCCAGAGGTTGCGGTGGGTTATGGGAAGATCGCAGATAAAAGTGGAAGTTGAGGAAGACAAGTACAAGAAAGCAGTGGATTCGATTATGCACGATGAGGTTGAAAGAAGCCTGATCAAGGGTGCCCTCAAGGAAAAAGGCCCGCTTACGGTGGAGGAGATCTCGCAGTTAACTGGGCTTCAGCCCAGCGTGATAGTTCAGCACATTATAGCTCTCAGAAAGAACGGCGTTATCGCGGAAGCTGGAGAAAAGAACAGGCAATATCTCTACACTTGCATAGCTTAGCACGCTAGCGCATATAGTAGGTGAAGTGTTCGAAGTTGACTCCCCCGTACTTTTTAAGTAACGTCAGTGGTAATGTTGTGTGGTAACAAGCCTTGAAGAGGCAGGCATGGCGTTTTCAGATGGGGAATGGTTACTGGCACGGTTCGAGTGGGTGCTTGGGGCTCCACCACAGTTCGGTTTTGGTTGGGACTTGAACCCTTTTGGGTTCACATCCCGGCGCATCTGCTATAGCTTTGTACGCGCGCGCTAAAGCGAAACCTGAAGAGAGAACTAAATCTCAAAGCAGCTTAGGAGGGTCAGGCCCCTAACCCTTTTGGTATGGGGACGGGCTGCCACGCTTTCACTTAGCGCGCTATTTGCAGGTGTTCTCTAATGCGTTTTGCCTTCACAGGGTCGATTCTCAGAAGAAGGCAAGAAGTCAGATTTCTGGTTGCTGGCTTTTTACTATAACTCTCCTTCCGGGGCTAATTGGCTCTTCGCTGTCCCACGTAAACCATTGAGAGTCAATTTGCTTCCATTCTTCGCTCAAAGGTTTTCCTGCTTTCTTCAATAAATCAAAAAGCTTGATTGAAAGATTTCTCATGACAAATAGGCAATAGACCGCTTCGCGTGTACTGAAAGTTCTTTGGTCTAATCTCGTTGGCAAGAATGGGTCTCCAGACATATGTTTTGCTCGCCGATAAACTTCGTTGAACTTTAGAAGAGAAGATGATAATTCCGTCTGGTCAGTTTTAGATAAATAATAAGACAAATCTCCGAGAGGTCGATTGTGCAAGTCAAGCAAATGTACCAAAAGACCTTCGAGATGATTTCCCATCATGAGAATCATTTTTCTGGAATCGTTGATGAAATCATGGGGGTGGTTGAGATAGTAGAGAGTCCGATAAACAAATACAGGCGCACGAGTATGAAGGTATTTGCCCTCTACTATCCAAAATATCGGGAGTACTTGCTCCAGTAACGCCCAAGCCTTCCACATTTCTGGTTCTTTTTCAATTAGAAAATCAAGTCTGTCTGCAACGGCAATTTCCTTCTCATCTAAGAGAGTCTTGGTTAGTTCGGTTATTTGCGTCTGCGTCAGATCACCTCATAGCACGTATTATTTACAATTCTGTAGGTTTCCTCTCACTTATTCAGTGAGAAGTTGGTTGAAGGTTAAGTGAAGGTAATAAGGATGATTAACCTGTCTCGGGCCATCGTCAAATGAGCGCCTTTCCACTAAACCTCGTGCTAGTCGAAATATCTCAATAGCATTTTCAGACCCAATTTGCATTATTCCTACAATAGAATTCCAATCTCTACCAAAATTTTCGGAGGCTGCTCCTTGGTAATGCCCAGTTCGGTTTCCATGAAGACCTTCATGAGACCCCAATGCGTCATTCTCACTCATAACGAGGTTAGTACGTTGGCTATAATTTTGGATTTCAGTTGTCATATCTCGTCTAAATGTATCGATGTATTCTTGTGCTCCTTCTACGCGTAATCTTATTTCCAATTGGGTTGAGCGACACCCATTTTGCTCAACAAGATAATGCCAATTAACATATTCCCCATGATTTCTCATAAATGGATAAACAAAGTCAACAAGCACGGAAATGGCATCATTCGTTAATGTACTTCGTAAATGAATGTTATATTCCAACCAGCGGGTCAAGGATTTTTCCCCATTCCATTTATGACGCCATTCTTAAAAAAATTACGTTTCAGAACACTTGGCAGACGCGCGCGCCCTCAACAGATAGAACTAATTTAGCTTTAGCGTTTACGCGTTAAAGAAAATGGAGTGTTGGTGGGTTCTTGTTGTTCTTATGGCACGCGGGCTGGAGTTAGTTCGATCGATGGACTCGACCCTAAAAATAGCGCGCGTTTCAGAAAAAGAAAATAGGCGCGCGCTGTTGATGGTTACAGTTATACAACTTATGATAATAGTAGAAAATCAACCATCCAATTTCTAGAATAAGAAGAAAGAAGGAAAAAGAATGAGTGAAAGATACAGAAAATATGGTAGAGCAAAGAACTGCAGATGTAAGAACTGTGGGCTGGAGTTTAAGACAGAAGGAAATCCTAGGAATTGTCCTAGATGTCATTCAGTCATTGCGGTCTAGAATAGCGCGCTATTCTAACAGACACCTCCTCAGGTCGAGCGCGGGTGCGCTAATATACATCTTTCAAGAAGGATTAATCGGTATCAACCAGGTAGTCACTCGGATGCATATTGTTAAAGAATCTGGCAATCACCTGAGACGGAAAGTTCAGATTGCCCAGCTCATGTTTGTTGTGTGCGTTGTTGCATTGGCGATTTTGGTCTTGATTTCGATTCCAAAAATGCCTCTCTATTTTAACGCGGGCGCTTATGAAGGAGCACGAGCGTTGAGTATGGTTTTTCCTACAGTGGGCATATTCTTTTTTCTGAGGATGTATCGAAGTTACAGGCTTGGCGTTGAAGGGGAAGAAAAGGTTACTTCACTTCTTCAGCGTTCGCTTGATGATTACTATTTCTTAGTCAACGATGTGGTGTATTCTGACAGTTGGGGGAAGAAGCGCAACATTGACCACGTTCTCTTGGGGCCCAACGCTGTATTCGCGATTGAAACCAAGAACTGGACGCGCCTTTATTTCGATCCAACCGATCAAGCCCAGCGAAATGCCCAGTGGGTTTGGCAGACTATTGTGGACTCAAAAGTTCTTGGCGACAGGAAGTTTTGGGTTCAAGGTGTTGTGGTCTTCTTGAATTTCCTTGGAATAAGGGACTTGAGTACTGAAAAGGTTAAGGTCTTAGGTTTCAACGATTTGGTTGGTTTCATCACGTCCCATGGACGGGACAGGTTCTCTTTGCAAGAAATGGAGGCAATGGGAAAGATTTTGTCAAGGCCTACGCGCTGACAGAACACGCTACGAGTAGCCGAACCCCTCTTTTTCTTTTTTCATTTAGATCGCGCGCGCTTCTAATTTCACGATATTGTTTGCAGGTGTGCTGTTAGATGGGAAAGTGGTACATTAGATTTATTACTGGTATGGTCAGAACATGCAGGTTAAATTGCACTTTTCTCCCACGTTAGCAATCTACGAAAGCGCCTGCAATAGTGGACTCGCACCCATATGGGGTTAAGTCCGGTCCGACCCCTACCTGCTTGATAATCTAGAAAAAGTGGAGAGAACTCGGCATCGGAAGCATTGTGTGAATGTTAGGTCTTGAACCCATTTGGGTTTGGGGACGGGCAGCTCTGAACCAGTTGGCCTAAGACAAAGAGAATGCTGGTTACAGGATGTTTGAAGCATTGGACTCGAACCCATTTGGGTCTAAGTCCGGGCGGTGTTAGTCCGATAGAAGTCTGAACCCTTCAAGGCATTAGCCCAACCGAGATGTTTTGCGTTTTTAGCGCGCGCCTCGCGAGGTTGGACAGTTTAATTCCTCGTTTTGATATATCGTCAACGCCTCATGGGAAAAAGCGCGCGCTTGGACAAAGAACTCTTTTGAAAACAAGAATCAATCATGTAAGAGAAGAGCAACTGGTACTAGGAGGACAAACGCCGCGCCTGTGATAAATAGGGTGCTCTGAATGTTTATGAAAACCATCAACATGCCAGCCACTAATGGACCAATCGTATAGCCTAAGTCTTTGAACGTAGCTATTGCCCAGGTCATTGCCACTTTACTCTCACCCATTATATCCGACATTCTCGAATACAAGGCTATGAAAATCAGCGTATAGCTTATTGTAAAAGCCGCGCGCGATAATGCGCGCGTCGTTTTCACTCTCCAGTTGAGGGCTTTGGTGGTTCTATTCTCACTTTTATTTCTGTCACTTCATCGAACTCTTTCTTCACTTGTTCCTCTATCTGTATCGCTATCTGATCGGCCTCTCTCACCGACATGTCGCCGTCAACGACAATGTGCATGTCACCTACCAAGTAGGGTCCCAGCTTCCGCATACGGATGTCATGCACTTCTTTAACATTCCTGACACTTTTTGCTATGCTTTCTATATCCAACAGGATGTCAGGACATTGACACGCGTCCATCAGGATCAACGAAGATTCTTTTATCACTGAGTATGCAACAGTGAAAACGAAGAAGGCGATTATTATTCCGGCAATGGAATCTGTCACTCCGATGTTCAAGTATTTGCTCAAGGCTATGCCCACAAAGGCTGTCAAAGATGTGAGCACGTCCTTGGTTGAGTTGAACGCGTCTGCCTTGAGCGCTAAAGAATCGTATCTTCTGGCAGCGCGAACTTTGAAGAACAATATTACCCCGGCTATAGCGGCTGCTAGGAGTGCGGTTGCCATAGCTATCTCTGCATTGACTATCCCTCTAGGGTAAAGCAGCCCCTGGTAAGACTCATAAAGGATCAGTCCGCCCGAGACAGTCAAGACGAAAGCGGCGATAATGCTGCTGAAGTTTTCAACTCTGTAATACCCGAAATGGAATTTACCATCTGGCGCTTTTCCTGATAAACGTAAACCAACCCAAACGATCAACGAAACAACAGCATCGGCAAAGGATTGGACACCATCAGCAACTAGGGCAAGACTCAAAGAGAATATTCCAATAAACACTTCGGCCATACCCACTAGCAACAGAACCACAAAAGATTTTTCCGCAACGGCTCCACCCTTGGCAAGTCTACTTGACTGCAATCTCTCAGTCACGTTCCAAACGTCAGTCTTAATACTGGTTACATGATCACATATTTCAATTGTCCGCGCGATTTTCGTAATTTATGACAAGCGCGCGAGCTCAAGAAGTCTCACTAAACATTGATTAAGCATGAAAGAGTTTAGGAAGCTGAAATGATCGCGCGCTGACGCGCATCCGATGTGGTGAATAATACGCCAAAACCTTGGCATTCAATGGAAATTGAAGAGTCTTTGAGTGCTCTCAACTCGAAGAGAACTGGTCTAGGACAAGAAGAAGCGATCAAGCGTCTTGTCGAATTCGGCCCTAACGAACTGAAAAAGGAGAAAGGAAAATCCCCACTAAGGCTTCTCCTTGAGCAGTTCAAAAACACGCTAGTGATAATATTGCTGGTGGCGACTGCATTATCATTCGCAGTAGGCGAACCTTATGACGCAACAGTCATAATTGCGATTGTCGTAGCAGTTGCAGTCTTGGGATTTACTCAGGAATACAGAGCAGAAAGGGCTCTAGAGGCACTGAAGAAAATGACTGCTCCAACAGCATCGGTTTTGCGAGACGGAAAAGAGATCAAAACAAGAACAAGTGATATCGTTCCCGGAGACATTCTTTTGCTGTATACTGGAGACAAGGTTTCTGCTGACTCTAGACTCATCGAGGTCATGAACTTGAAAATGGACGAGGCCGCCTTAACGGGCGAGTCGATGCCCGTGAACAAGGATGCCAAGCCTGTGGCTGCAGAAACACCTGTCTCCGAAAGAACAAACACTGTTTTCACCGGCACGACTGTTACCTATGGGCGAGGCAAAGCCGTCGTAACGTCGACTGGCATGAATACTGAATTTGGGAAAATTGCCAAAATGGTTCAGGCAGCAGACAAGGAAGAGACGCCACTTGAAAAAAGAATGGCAAATGTTGGGAAATGGCTTGGAATCCTAGCCATTACTGTCTGCGCTGCTGTGTCCGTGTTAGGTGTAATTAAGCAGCATGAAATTCTTGAGATGATCTTGTGGGGTGTAAGCCTCGCAGTAGCTGCAGTTCCAGAAGCATTACCTGCAGTTGTAACAGGAGCACTTGCTGTTGGCATGTATCGAATGGCAAAGCAACATTCGATAGTAAGGAAGCTTCCTGCAGTTGAAACCCTCGGGTGCACCAGTGTCATATGCTCTGACAAAACTGGAACCATGACAAAAGGCGAAATGACCGTTCAGAGCATGTTCATCGATCAAATTACAGTGAAGGTTACAGGCGTAGGCTATGAGCCGACAGGCAAATTCCTCATTGAAGGGAAAGCTTCAAATCCAATCGAACTAAAAGGGCTGCACACACTGCTCACAATTGCGACATTGTGCAATGACGCTGGACTAGAGACGAAGGAAGCAAAGTGGACTGTGAAAGGCGACCCAACGGAAGGAGCATTGATCGTGGCTGCGGCAAAAGCCGGCCTACAGAAAGAAGAACTTGAGAATAAAGAACCACGCATCGGAGAGATTCCATTTTCTTCCGAAAGAAAACGCATGACCACCATTCATCAAACATCAGGAAACAGCAAAGTGGCCTACATGAAAGGAGCTCCGGAAATAGTATTGCAGCACTGCAACAATATTCTACAAGACGGAAAAGTCAAAGAACTGACTGTCAAAGACCGTGAAGAGCTTTCGCAAGCAACAGAAGGGATGGCGACTCAAGCTTTGAGAAATCTGGGTTTTGCTTACAAGGAATTGCAAGAGAACACATGCTCATTTGATGAGGAAATCGAGAAGGACTTCGTCTTCGTCGGCATAATGGGAATGATTGATCCCCCGCGTGAAGAGGTTAAAGATGCAATTAGCTCATGCGAAAAGGCAGGGATCAAGGTCGTCATGATTACAGGAGATCACAAACTGACTGCAGTAGCGGTGGCCCAGGCACTGACTCTGCTGAAGGAAAACGAAACAGAGGGCAGAGTTCTTACTGGTGAAGAACTTGAAAAGATCAGCGATGAGCAGTTGATCGAGACGGTTGAAAATGTTGTGGTCTATGCTCGAGTTTCGCCAGAACATAAGATGAGGATCGTAAAGGCTTGGAAAGCGAAAGGCCATGTAGTCGCCATGACCGGTGATGGGGTAAACGACGCGCCAGCACTCAAAACTGCAGACATAGGAGTCGCTATGGGAATCACTGGAACAGAAGTCACGAAAGAGGCTTCTGACATGGTCTTGGCAGACGACAACTTTGCAACCATCGTAAAAGCTGTCAGAGAAGGACGCGAAATATACGGCAACATCAAGAAATACCTGACCTATCTTCTTCAATGCAACATCATGGAAATCCTTGTATTGTCTGTCGTTATGCTTGTCAGTCCTGAACCTCGTTCGGCAGTTGCACTTACAACGATCCAAATTCTCTGGGTGAACCTTGCCACGGATGGACTGCCCGCGATAGCACTAGGCGTAGACCCAGGCGATCCAGATTTGATGAAAAACAAGCCCAGAGACCCCAAAGAGAGCGTCTTTTCGCGCGAAGTCAAGACCTATTTAGTGTTGAGTCCAATCATAACAACTGTTCTTCTTTTAGGTGGATACTTCTACTTTCAACCATGGCTAGGGAATCATAACTTGGTCGAAGCGCGCACTCAGCTGTTCACTTCAGTGGTTTTAGTTGAGTTAGCTATCGCCATTAGTTGCCGTTCTCTCAAGTATCCAGTCTTCAAAGTCGGCATCTTCAAGAACAAGTTCTTGTGGTTGGCAGTGCTTTCTTCATTGGGCTCAACGCTGGTCGTGCTCTATACGCCCCAACTCCAAAGCGTGTTCGACGTAACTTACCCACAAGTCATGAACTGGATCACAGCGATAGCTTCTATGGCCGTTGCATTTGCTTCTCTGGAAATAGGAAAGCATTTTACAAGTCGAAAACACGACATGCTAAGCGCGCGCTAGGATTCTCTCTTCCGGATCATATTCATGTGGTTGCTTCAGTGTCTTGAATAGTCGTTCTCTGAATGTTGGTTGATACATACAATTCATGGCATGCGGTAGACGGCGAATCAATTGTTAAATAAATCCATTTGTTATATCTATCAAATGGCTCTGTATGTCCTCTGACAAATCACTGAATGATTTCGGTATAGGATCATTCAAGACTACAGGTCATGCGACAGAGAGCACTATTCTGGATTTGTTCGTTGAGGAATTGGGGAAGAAGGTAAAGGTTCTAACGCGCGCGTCAGGCGGGCTATCGATCTTGCTATCTTACAGGCTCTAGAGACAAAAGGAAATCACGAAGAATTGCTTGACTCTGCCTATACTTCTATCTCAGGGACAATAGAGACCTTGGCAACACTCATGAAAGAAGGACATGCGGATGAATAGCTCTTGGTCTAGCGCGCGCCTTCATCAGATAAGCCTCATGTTACATAATCTGGTTTCTTGAAACAATCTTTCTCATGAAAATCTTTCCGAAAGAGCCCTTTGATCTCCTCGAACATCCGTTCATTTCTTTCTGCCCAATCCGGATAGCACGTTGCGATCTCAACCGCATTCGGATGGCTTGCATCTCCAACCTTGATAACCACGCCGTTGCTCTTCGCAAAAAGGTCAATAACAGGTCTTGGCAACCGGTGCTCAGTTTCAAAAACATAGTGCGCCCCCTTGAACCTCACACCCGCCAAAACTCCTTCCAGCACCTTGACTTCAGTAATCAAACCAGTAAAACTGAACCCGTTACAGACAAACTGATAGGCACTCCCAAGATTCGCAGGCCTACGAACATACAAGTTAACCCTGCCGTCTCAAACCACTGAAGCCTACCCAACCGATCCTTCCACAACAACCACCGATTCCGAGCCCTACTACAAACCCACCCAACACCCAAAGCCCGAGCCCTATCCACACCCTCAGGCACATAACACCAACCACGCCAAGCATGAATTGAACACTTTGAACCCCGCTCATTCCTACGGTAATACTTCCACTCACACTTCAGCCTAGCCAAGTAGTTACTGTAACTACAGTAAGACAGATTCAAGAGCTTACATAGACTCTTAGCCGTCAACGAAGGATTCTCATCAAGCTTCTCAAACACCGATTGCCTGATGCTGACACTATTACCATTCTTACAGTAAGAGTCCCCATCAACAGAAACCGAAGAACGATCCTTCCCTCTCACCTAGTTTACTTCTCCCTTAAACTTGCCTGCGCACGACTTGCGAAAAGGCAGAATCCCAAGAGCCTTCCTAAACCTGCAAGACTCAGCACAACCGACCTTAAACTCTCTACAATCTGAAAAACAGAACCTCCAAAACTCTTCATACCTTCTGAAAACAAGAACGACTTTACACTCATTCAAGGATGATCGTCTCCTAAAAACAGAAAAAGAGGGGAAATGAGCGAAACCCCTCAGCAGAATTTAGTATAATCAAACTCTAGAGAGTGGTAGCCCGGGAGAGATTCGAACCCGGTTTAATAGTGTTCTTGTCGTAGGTAGGGGTGGCCCTGAACCCGTTTGGGTATGGGGACGGGCAGCTCTGAACCAGTTGGCCTAAGACGAAGAGAATGCTGGTTACAGGATATTTGAAGCAGCGGACTCGAACCCATTTGGGTCTAAGTCCGGGCGTGCTCACACCCTTCCCCCGGGTATCCTATATGAGGCAAGTACGGTTGAGGAGCAGAATGAGCAGCACAAGCTACTTGCCAAAAGAATTCAGGAACACGCTAGCGCGCGGAGCAAACGGCAACGCTTTCTCCTGACTACAGTTTTTCTATGCACTCTGGGTGTATGTCTCCGGGAAAGTCGTGGTCGTAAAAGTAGATTCTGCTCTTTTCCACATCGACTTCAGCACGGTCGTGAACGGTCGCTCGATCCAAAAGATTCTGATAGTCCTCGCTGCTCGAGATCTGAACCTTTCTGAGAAGTTTTTCTTTGGTGCTTAACGGTTTCTGGCAGACCTCGCAGAGCATTTCGACTACGCGGATTAACTCGAAGCATTTGCCTCTTAGTTCCTCAAACTTGACTTCTGTCAGATCTTTTCTCAAGAGAGTCTCCGTTCTTGAATGTTCGTAAATCTGAGATATAATTGTATGCATGTCCTGCACGCCAGAAAGGGACATCCGATTTTGATTCGCATCGGAATCATTTTTATATACAGCCTGCCGACCTGAGTTAGTCTTCTCAGGGAAGTGGCACGCTTGTCTGAAAAACTGAAGATAAGCCCGGAAAAAGCGAAAGAGATGCAGGAGCGCAACAAGGAGAGAAACCTAATAGTTCAGGCGATGAAGAATCACGACTCATCGACTGTTGAGGAAATTTCAAAGGTCACAGGCATTGAAAAGTCGAGGGTTTTGAGACACCTGATTGCGATGACAGCGTTTGGAAAAGTGCAGATTGCGGGGGACCGAGACAACCAAATCGTCTATAGCCTGCCAAAAGAAGACTAGTTTTGGGGAAACTAGGTTTCCACGTTTTCCAAGATGTCGTTTTGTGACGCGTCAGTTCTCTCTGCATGTTCCTGTCTTGGTGGTTCCTGAGATTCTTGTTGTGCCTTCTCGGCGGTTTGGCTCTCTGAGCATGGAACTTGCTCTTCCTCTCTCAAGTTGAGTGTTGCTTTAACCGTGCCATCATCTGCGTACTCAGTCGTGAAGCCCATCTTCTTCATGAGGCTGATGGCTCTGTAGTTGTCTGGAAGTATTATGGCGTAGACGGTTTCAACCTTCATGTCTTTGCAGATTTCAAGCGCATAATCAACCATTTTTGTGCCCAAGCCGAGACCTTGCCATGGATCAGCAACGATGAAGGCTATTTCGCCTTTTTTCCCGTCTGGTTCAATGCTGACCCTTGCGACTCCGAGAATTTTTCTGCGGCCGTCTTCCGTTAGTTCTGGCACTATGGCTATTTCTCTGTCGTAGTCAATGTTGCAGTAGCGGACTCTGGTCTCGTGTGGCGTGTCCTTCAGTATTTGGAAGAAGCGGTAGCGTATCGATTCTTCTGAAAAGTTCTGGAACATTTCCAGCCACAAGGGTTCGTCCTCGGGCTTTATTGGTCTCAGAATGACTGTGCGGCCGTCTCGAAGTTTCCACATTGTTTCGTATTTTTTCGGGTAAGGAGTTATCACCAGGTGCTCGTGAGGCTCAAGCTTCTTGAAGACGCGGCCCCTGTCGATCACGATGCGGGCGTCAAGTGCAATTGCTTCTTTCTCGTTAATGAACAGCGGATTGATGTCAACTTCCCTGAGCTGTGGAAAGTCCACGAGCATCTGGCTGAAACGCACGAGTATCTCTTCGAGGAGTTTGATGTTGGCTGGGGGCACGTTTCTGTAATCTCTTAGAAGCTGGTAGACCTTTGTCTCCTCCATCATTCTTCGAACCAGGGTTTGATTAAGCGGGGGAATTCCGAGGGCAAAATCTTTGAACAGTTCGACGCCGACGCCTCCCATTCCGAACAGTATCACAGGACCGAACAGGGGGTCGGCTTTTGCGCCAATTATGACTTCATAGCCTTGCTTCTTCACCATGGGTTGCACGGTGACGCCCAGAATCTCGGCGTTTGGGTTGTGTTCTCTAGCTGCTTTCATAATACGGTTGAAAGCGGTTCGAACTTCGGCTTCGTTGCTGATGTCGAGTACGACGCCGCCTGCGTCCGTTTTGTGCACTATCTGGGGGGAGAGGATTTTGAGCACAACAGGGTAGCCTATCTGCTGGGCCAAGAGGGCAGCTTCATCTTCGGTTCGGGCAACTCTTGTCTTGACGACGGGTAGATTGTAGTACTCCAAGAAGGTCTTGGCTTCAGCTTCATTCATTGTTTCGCGGTTCTCGGTTGCGACGTTTCTCATTATCGCCATTAGTGGCCGCTTCGGCGGGACAACGTCAACTGGAAGTTCTTCAGGTGTCTCGTACTGGAGCTCTAGGTTGCGTTTGTACTGGTACATGTAGTGATAGGTTTTGATTGCTTGTTCAGGTGTGGAGTATGTGGGGATGCTGTTCTCGTGAAATATGCGGTTTGCTTCTTCCACGGCTCCGTAACCCATGAAAGAAGTCAAGACCGTCTTGTTTAGAGAACCTCTGCTCTTACACAGTTCCACGATGCTCTTGGCAACTTCAACAGGTTCAGCAACTGCTTGAGCAGTGTATATTATGGCTATGCCGTCGACGTTTTCGTCATCCAAGCAGGCTTCGACCACTGCTCTGTACCTGCCAGCCTTGGCGTCTCCCAGAATGTCGATTGGATTTCCTCTGCTCCAGTAGTGCGGTAAGATGCCGTTGAGTTTCTCCATTGTCTTTTCACTGAGTTTAGCCAGCTTTCCTCCGCGAGCTATGAGGGCGTCGGTCGCCATGACTCCCGGACCGCCTGCGTTTGTGATTATGGCAAGGTTTGGACCTTGTGGTAGAGGCTGCATGCCCAAGACTTCGGCACAGTTGAAAAGGTCAGCGATGTCATCTACGCGGACCATTCCGGCACGCTTGAACGCCTTGTCGTATACCAAGTCCTCACCCGTCAGTGAGCCTGTGTGGGAAGCAGCGGCTTTGGCGCTTTCGCTGAACTTTCCAGCTTTAACCACAATTATCGGTTTGGTTCTTGCGAAGTGTCTGGCCGCGCTCATGAATCCTCGAGCGTCGGTTATTCCTTCTATATACATGAGGATGCTTCTTGTCTTAGGGTCGGTGCCGAAATAGTCTATTAGGTCACCAAAATCGATGTCAATCATTGAACCCAAGGAGACGAAGTTGCTGAAGCCAATGTTTTCATGCATCGCCCAGTCGAGGATAGCGGAGCCTAATGCACCGCTCTGTGATATGAAGGCTATTTTGCCTGGTTTCGGCATCTTACTTATGAAAGTAGCGTTGAGATTGATGCTCGGACGAATGACGCCTAGGCAGTTGGGCCCCACGATCCGCATGCCATATTTCTTCCTGATCTCGGTGATCCTGTCTTCCAATGCCCTGCCTTCGGGCCCGATCTCTTTGAAGCCCGCTGAAATTATGATTACGCCGTTTATTCCGGCTTTTCCACACTGCTCAAGCACGTCTGGGACAGTCTTGCTAGGAGTGGCTATTACGGCAAGGTCAACTGTTTCAGGAATCTGCTCCACGCTTTCGTAGGCTTTGAGGCCTAGAATCTCGGTCTTATGGAGGTTGACTGGGAAAATCTTTCCCTCAAACTTCAAGTCTGTAAAATTCTTGATGAGTGCATATCCAACAGAGCCCACTTCATCACTGGCTCCGACCACAGCGATGGTCTTGGGATTAAAAATCTTGTCCAGGTTCAACGTAACCAACGGTACAACCTTCTGAGTCTAGGTCTTGATGTTTTAGGGGAAATTAAAACTTTATGTCTCAACGATACAGCTACAGCTTGGAAAACTCTCCTCTCAGCTCTTTCTGGCAGAAGCAAAGTCTCTACTCAGAAACGCTTAATTCAACGTTTTCTTTACGGGAAATAATCACTGGAAGCGACAACACCGATGCGTGCACATAGTAAGCTGGTCTCAGTTAGCGAGCGTGAGACCGGTCGCAGAGAAGAACCATTAGCGTTGATCTTCATCTACAGTGGAGAGTTTGCAGAGCGAGTGATAAGGAATTTGATAAATGATCCCAGCTTCTGCAAGTCCTGCGACCTGTCCTGTGACTCTTGTAAGTACGGTGTGTACAGTCATGTTCGCAACGTTCGAGCAGCCGTGGAACTGTCGAACCCTTCTGATCTTCCAGCTTTCATAGACTTTCCAGAAAAACACATGCCGAAGAACATTCCTCGAGCTGATTTATGCGTTGCCTCAGGTTTGCACAAAGATTTGCTGCTTGAACTGCCAAATCACTTGGAAAAGGCTGGAGTGAAAGGCTTGATCGTGCCGATAGAAGACTTCGTGGATGTTCCCTCAGGCCTAGTAAAGCAGGTGGATGAGAAGTGTCGAGAACTAGGTTTGGAAAGTGCGTTTCCAAAGCCCTTCTGTTCGCTGAAACCGTCAGCAAGCGCACCGACAATATCGAGGTTCATAACTGAGCTCAACGTTGGAAGACCTTCCTTGGAAATTTCAACTGTGAAAAGGGGCGGTCACGAATTGATAGATTCTGCTATTGTAAGACGAAGCGCTCCATGCGGCTCCACATGGTACGTAGCAAGAAAATTGATAGGAACCGAAACGAAAACGGACACACTCTATGACGTTGCGGCAAAGGCCCATCACAGTTACCCGTGTACTGCGACGATGGGAGTGGATCCAGAAACGAAGGAGCCGATACTTCACATGGGAGGCTACATAATACGAGAAGAAGTGGAGAAAGCGCTGAAGACAGCTAAAGTGAGACTTAAGGAAAAACGCAAATAGGTCAGTTAATGGCTTTACTGTCTAAGAAAACTCTGGAGACCGGTTAGGTGAAGATTGCAGTTTCTGGCAAGGGAGGTGTGGGTAAAACTCTCATAGCAGCGGGTCTTGCCTGCTCCTTCGTCGATAAGGGCTTCAAGACCATAGCTATTGATGCTGATTCTTCCCCGAATCTTGCCTTGACCTTGGGCTTAACGCCTGAAAAGGCAAGACAGATACTGCCCATTTCAGAGAACAAAAAATTGGTTGAATCAAAAACCGACACGGGTTACTCGGGCGTTTACCGTCTCTCCTTCAAGGTGGACGACGTTGTCCGCGAGTATTCGGTGAAGACACCGTTTGGCGTGAACTTGATCGTCATGGGAACGGTGAAGTCGATGGGTTCAGGGTGCACTTGTCCGGAGAACGCTGTCGTGCGGGCCTTGCTCCGCTATCTGGTTGTGGAGCGAGACGAGGCGGTTGTTCTTGACACGGAGGCGGGGGTTGAGCACATGGGCAGAGGAACGGCAAAGCATGTGGACACTCTGCTGATCGTCGCGGACGCAAACATGAAATCTCTTGAGATAGCCAAACACATTCAAGAATTGGCCTCGGGCTCGAGCATGAAGAAGGTTTATCTGGTTGGAAACAAGGTCGGAGACAAGGTTCAAGAAGAAACGATCGGAAATTTTGCGCTGGAAAACGGTTTGAAAATCTTGGCCTTTATTCCCTTCGATCGGAAAGTCGTAGAGATGGAAATGAGGGGAGAAACGCCGCTGAAAGACAGGAGCTCAGAGGCCGTTCGAGCAATAGAAGGACTTGCTGATTTGCTTATAGCAAAGAACGACTGATAAAAAGTTGAGGAAATAACCGACTGTGCAAGAAGGTGTAAAGCAATATTGAAGAAGCTTGTGACAATAGGTCGCGGCGGAACAGGAAAGACTAGTTTTGTGGCGTTGAAGACAAAATACTTCATTGAAATGGGAGCCACGCCTCTGCTTTTGGTGGACGCTGATCCGGACCAGAACCTTGGGGAGATGGTTGGCGTAGATTTGAAGGAAGAGGGGAAGAAGACGATTTCAGAACTGCTCATGGAGACTTTTTTGAAGGAAGGTGGAACAACTGTCGGTGTTCCGCCCACTGAACGAATCGAAAACAGGATCTGGGCTCACGGCATGTATGAAGGCGACTTTTTCGATTTCATTTCTATCGGAACAAAGTGGGTTGAAGGCTGCTACTGCTTGCCGAACGCCGCTCTGAAAGGAGCCTTGGAATCAGTTTCTAAAAACTACAAATACGTCTTGATCGACTCGCCAGCAGGACTGGAGCATCTAAACCGTAGGATCACGTCGAAAGTTGACGACATCTTCGACGTTCTTGACCCGTCCAAAAAATCGTTCGACCACGTTGACCGGGCCTACCGGATAGCGAAGGAAGTACGCATAGAATTCAAGAATTTCTACGTCGTTGGCGGTTACAGGTTTCCAGAAGGCTTGGAGAAGAGGGCTGACAGCACCTTGAAATTTGATTTCTTGGGCAAGATTGCTCGTGACGACGAAGTCGAAGAATACGTTCTGGCTGGAAAATCGCTCTTAGAACTGCCTCCTGACTCTCCGGCCTACCTCTCTGTCAAGAGAATAGTGGACAGGGCAGGCTACACGACAGAGTAGTTGGCCTCATCTTTTTCACTGTTCTGGAGTGAACCCTGCCGAGAAGTATTTGAGTCCTGCTCTGCAGATTGATTATTCATAGTAGAACGCGGTTCCAGAAATGCTTATGAGCGAAGCCTTCATTAGATTTCGTCTTCTTGGTCGTCAGGTAGTGCCATAATTGAGCAGAAAAGATCTTAATGTGAAGATCGGTGAGCTGAAGACCGATTTTGGTTTTGTCAAGAATCTTGAACTTTCAATTGGCAAGGTTGTCGATAGAACCTGGACCGAACCGATGGGGCCTACGCCTTTTCCGTCCCTGACGACTCTGAGAGAGTGGGATATGAGGATCCTTCAGCGCTACAAACCGTTCTACATGCCCTTCTGCGATGTTTGCTGCCTCTGCACCATGGGAAAATGCGACCTGACAGGAAACAAGCGCGGAGCATGCGGAATCAACATGCCGGCTCAACAGTCAAGAACAATGCTTCTAGCTTGCTGCATCGGAGCAGCAACTCACGTCGGCCACGCTCGCCACTTACTTGAACATCTGATCGGAAAATTCGGACGCGAACACCACATTGACGTGGGCGGGCTGAACGTCCAAGTTGAGGCTCCGACGATCCGCCTCGTCTGCGGGTTAAGACCTCAAACACTGGCTGACCTACGGGAGGTACTGGATTATGCTGAGTCCCAACTCACACACTTACTGTCTGTAGTGCACACTGGGCAAGAGGGAAGCAACCTTGACTTCGAATCAAAAGTCTTCCACGCAGGGATGATAGACCACCTGGGCATGGAAGTCGCAGACGTTGCTCAGATTGCGACCTACGGCTTTCCAAAAGCGGACCCAGACGCTCCGCTTGTTGATCTGGGCTTCGGCACCATAAACGCGGAAAAACCCGTGATCCTGGTCATAGGCCACAATGTTGTCCCTTCCATTGGGATAATAGACTACATGAAAGACAGCGGTTTTGAGGGTGAAATCGAGGTCTGCGGACTGTGCTGCACAGCCCACGACATAACCAGATATTACAACCGCGCAAAGGTTGTCGGCCCAATCTCGTGGCAGTTACGCTTCATAAGAAGTGGTGTTCCAGACCTAGTTGTGCTTGATGAACAATGTGTCAGAGCGGATGCCTTCAACGAATCGCAAAACATCAGAACACCAGTCATTGTTACGTCAGAAAAGAACTGTATGGGTCTGCCAAACCGCACAAACGACCCAGCAGACGTGATAGTCGAAGATCTAGTATCAGGAAAGACGCCGGGCGCGCTGATTCTTGACCCTGAAAAAGTCGGAGAAGTCGCTGCAAAAGTGGCCTTGAAAGTGGCGCCCCTTCGGAAAAAATTCAAGGCGCTGCCCGATGTTGACGAAGTCATTCAAGCAGCAAAAGAATGCACTCAATGCAACGCTTGCATGCGAGCATGCCCGGAAGACTTGGAAATTCCGGAAGCGATGAAAGCTGCAGCCGAAGGAAATTTGACGAAGCTCGCAGAACTGTACGACTTATGCATTGGCTGCGGTCGATGCGAGGCTCCGTGCCCGAAGGGCACGAAGATTCACAGTTCCATCGTGAGGGCTGGGGACAAGAAACTCAGGGATGAGACGTACAAGTTGAGAGTTGGAAGAGGAGCCATACAAGACGTGGAGATAAGGAACGTTGGAAGCCCAATCGTGCTCGGCGAGATTCCTGGTGTGGTAGCCTTTGTCGGATGCGCCAACTATCCGAAGGGCGGAAAAGAAGTTGCTGAGATGTGTATGGAGTTTGCGAACAGACGCTACATAGTCTTGACTTCAGGTTGTGCCGCAATGTCTGCTGGCATGTACAAAGACGAAGATGGAAAATCACCGTACGAGAAGTACACCGGCGAATTTGCTGCCGGAGGAATCGTCAACGTTGGTTCATGCGTTGCCAACTCGCACATTGCTGGCGCTGTGATAAAGATTGCAAACATATTCGCGAAGCGGAATCTGAGGGGGAACTATGAGGAGATAGCTGACTACGTGCTCAACCGTGTGGGCGCTGTCGGCGTTGCGTGGGGAGCCTACTCTCAGAAGGCAGCTTCTATCGCAGCTGGGTTCTGGCGCTTAGGCGTTCCCGTCGTCGTTGGCCCTCACGGAACAAAGTACAGGCGCATGCTTCTGGGAAGGGCTGACCGAGAAGAGGACTGGTGCGTTTATGATGCAAGGACGGGAGAAAAGACGTACGTTGGACCAACACCCGAGCATCTGTTCTGCGCCGCTGAGACAAAAGAGGAGGCAATAGTCATGGTAAGCAAGCTCTGCATGAGACCTAACGACACTTCGAAAGGAAGGGCCATAAAACTCACGCATTACATCGATTTGCATAAGAGGCTGTACGGAATTATGCCTCAGGACATACACCTGTTTGTTCGCACACTTGGGGACGTTCCGATAACGATGAAAGATGAAATCATCAAGACTCTTGAAGAGAAGGATTGGAAGGAAACAGTGATTCCCGACCCGACGCTTTTGCCAAGACTGATCAGAAAGAGGAAGGAGTAAGCGGACATGGCAACAGCTGAACCTTGGCAGACGGCCGAGATCGCTGGACCAAAAAAGGCGATGGTGGTCACAAAACCTGAAGTGGCCGCAGCGATGATTAAGCAGGCAAAACGCCCGATTCTCGTTGTTGGGCACAGGGCTGCTGAAATTGACTTGGGAGCCAAGAAGCTGATCGATTACTTGATTGAGCTGTCTGAGAAAGCCAAAATTCCGGTTGTCGCAACCGCTCACATCGTGGGTGAGTTTTTGAAAAGGGGTTGTCAGCCAGCTGGTTGGATGCCGGCGGTGGACGTAGGCAACAGGCTGATCGACCCAGATTGGTGCGGGTTTGATGGTAAAGGCCAGTACGACTTAGCCTTGTTTGTCGGTCTTCCATACTACATGGAGTGGACGATTCTTTCCGGCGTGAAACACTTCGCTCCTACCCTCAAGACTGTTACACTGGACAACGTTTATCAACCCAACGCAAGCTGGTCTTTACCAAACATTTCGCAGAAAATTTGGACAGAAGACCTCAGAGCGATAATTGAAAAAGTTGGAGGAAAATGAGAAGTGTCAATGTTCAAAGACATACCCGTCGACGTAGGCGTGATCTACGAGGGCGAAAGAATTCGCAGAAAAGACATGTACGTTGAGCTTGGCGGACCTGACGTCAAAGAAAAGTTCGAGCTAGTAAGGGTCAAGAAAGCAGAAGAGGTCGAGGACGGAAAAATAACCATCGTTGGCCCTGACCTGAAAGAGATGGAAGAAGACAAAGCCTACCCGTTTGGAATACTCATCGAGGTCGCCGGGCCCAAGCTGGAGGCAGAACTGGAGGGCGTGATAGAGAGGCGGATACACGCTTTCTCCAACTATATTGAAGGGTTTATGCATCTGAACCAGCGCTACGACATTTGGCTTAGGCTCAGCAAAAAATCCTTCGGGAAAGGTTTGAACTCGTTCGATTATGTTGGAAAGGTTCTGCACAAGCTCTTCAAAAGCGAGCTGCCAATAATCGAGAAGATGCAAGTAACGTTCATCACGGATTCTAAGAAGGTGAAGGAACTCTACGATGAAGCCTTGCAGGTTTATGAGACAAGAGACGCAAGAGCAAGAGGGTTGAAGGACGAGGAAGTTGACAAGTTCTACGGATGCGTTCTGTGCCAGTCCTTCGCTCCGTCCCACGTCTGCGTGATCACGCCGCAGAGGTACTCGAACTGTGGAGCCATAAGCTGGTTTGACGGAAGAGCCGCGGCCAGCATAGACCCGAAGGGGCCCATCTTCACGATCGAAAGAGGCGAACTGCTTGACCCTGTCGCAGGAGAGTTCTCAGGTGTAAATGAAGCAGTGAAGAAGAAGTCTCTGGGCGAAATAACCAGGGTGCAACTCTACACGGCATTCGGCCACCCGCACACGTCGTGCGGTTGCTTCGAGGGAGTAGCCTTCTACATTCCAGAAGTAGACGGGTTCGGCATCGTGCACAGAGGCTTCAAAGACACAACCGTCAACGGATTGGCCTTCTCAACAATCGCCGATTCCACCGCCGGAGGGCGCCAAGTGGATGGGTTCCACGGTTTGTCCATCGAGTACATGCGTTCTCCAAAGTTTCTGCAGGCAGACGGCGGCTGGAAACGCGTCGCTTGGGTGCCCAAAGAAGTGAAAGAAAGGGTGAAAAACTTCGTCGCAGCCGAGATTCTTGACAAAGTGGCCACGGAGGATGAGGCGAAAACCATAGACGAGCTGAAGACTTTTCTGAAAGAACACAACCATCCCTTCGTAGAAAGATGGAAAGAAGAGGCGGTTCCCGTTGAAGAAGCAGCATTAACAGAGACGCCGCAGGAAACAGAGATGATTCCTGTGGCTACGGCAGCAACCTTGCCCATAACAGCCGGCGGGTTCAAAATCATTCTCAAAGACGCCAAAATCTACGCCAAAAAAGTTATTATCCGTTCTCAGAAGAGCGAGAAAACTGAAAAAAGGTGAAAGCGTTGCCAAAGGATGAGAAGAAAGAAGCCGTAGGGCTCAAGCTGAGTCCACGCCTCATAGAAATCCTCGCGAAACTCCAGGAAATCGAACTTGAAGACTTCCAGATGGACGTCGGAGACTTAGAAATATGGATACAGCCTGGAACAGCCGCTGTCCCCACGCTTGCTCAGCAGAAAATTGCCCCCCAACTGAAGCTCAAGCCTACGGAAATAATCGAAGCAGAATTCGTTCCCCCAGTTGAAACCTACCCGGGCAAAATCGTTGAGGTGAAGCTTGGAGGGACAAAGGGTGAGGGTGGAACCCGCGGCAAGTCTCTGACGATAGGAGGAGAGACTGCGCCTGCCTTCTACACTTTTGAAAGGTCTATGCCGCATCCTCCAGTCGTAGCTGTGGACATCTTCGATATTAAGGTCCCACTGGCTAAGGCCGTGAAGATGCACGTGAAAGACGTTTTAGAAGACCCAGCTGCTTGGGCCAAGCTTGCCGTCGAAAAGTTCGGGGCTGACATGTTGACTTTGCACCTCATAAGCATTGATCCGCTTATTAAGGATGCTTCACCGAAGGAAGCCGTGAAAACCGTTGAAAACGTTGTTCAGGCCGTCGACGTGCCGCTCATGATAGGCGGCTGCGGAGACCCCGTCAAGGATGCGGATGTTTTTGCAGCCGTTGCTGAGACTTTCGCAGGAGAGAGGTTCCTGATAAACTCGATAACAAGAGACATGGACGTTGAGAGGTGCGCAAAGTTCGTCAAAAAGAATGGGCACGTAGCGTTGTCTTTCACTCCTATGGACATGAACATGGCCAGAGAGCTCAACCGTAGGCTCTACGATTTTCTGCCAAGAGAGGACATAGTTATGGATTTGACGACGGCGGCGCTTGGTTACGGTCTGGACTATGCGTTCACCAACATGGAAAGAGCCAGACTCTCCGGCCTGATGGGAGATTCAGAATTGGCACATCCGATGTCCTCAGGAACTACCAACGCTTGGGCTGCTAGAGAAGCTTGGATGCAGATGGCTCCAGAGTGGGAACCCCGTGAGCTCAGAGGGCCTCTTTGGGAACTTACCACTGCGCTCACCCTCCTGCTTGCAGGGGTCGACTTGTTTATGATGATGCATCCGGCCGCAATGAAAACCGTCAAGGACGTAACTCGCCAACTGTTAAGTGGAAACCAAAGCGACGCTAGTAAACTCGCACAATGGGTTTCCATGAAGACCTAAACTAAGGAGCGCCACGCCAAATGAGTGAAAGAGAAAGCAAAGTCAAGACAGGAATCAAGGAGCTAAGCCCACTTGACGTTTACAAGCTTCTTCCCAGAACAAACTGCAAGGAGTGCGGCGAAGAAAACTGCATGGCCTTTGCAACAAAGGTCGTGAACCGTGAAGTATCGCTGGAGAAATGTCCTCCGCTCTTGACTAAGAAGAATGAGAAATCCTACAAGCAATTAAGGGAAATGCTGAAGCCTGCTGTGAGAGAGATTGTCCTAGGCATAGGAGACAAAGCCCTCAAGATCGGCGGAAAACTCGTCATGTACCGACACGAGTTCACGTATTCCAACCCAACGGCAATAGCCTTCGACATCACTGACGAAATGCCTCAAGAAGAGATGTTGGACAGAATAAGGAAGGTTGAACACTTCAGCTTTGAATACATAGGACAAACCCTGAAGCTTGACATGATCGCTGTCCGTTCCACTTCGGACGACCCGGACAAGTTCAAGGCAACAGTCCAGAAAGTGACTGAGAACACAAAACTGCCGCTAATCCTGTGTTCACTGAACCCAGCTGTCCTCGAAGCAGGATTGATGGTCGCCGCAAAAACAAGATCACTTCTGTATGCTGCCACAAAGGACAACTGGAAAGAGATGGCCGAACTGTCCCAAATGTACAACTGCCCCCTCACAGTCTTTGCGCCAGGCGATCTGAAACTGTTGAGATCTCTGACAAAGACCCTGCTTGAATATGGGGTTCAAGACCTCGTCTTAGACCCAGGCACTTTTCCAGATGAAGGCTTGGCTGACACGCTGAGCAACTTCACGATGCTTCGCCGAGCTGCATGCAAAAGAGGAGATGAACTCTCAGGTTTTCCGCTAATCGGCATACCATTAGTCGCGTGGATGGACAGAGGCAACACTCAAGAAGAGATTCTGAAGTGGCGTGAAGCCTATTTAGCTGCGATGCTTATCACGCGTTTCGCAGACGTTCTGATAATGCACAACGTTGACGGCTGGGCGCTTCTTCCACCCGTCGTGCTGCGACAGAACATCTACACAGACCCGCGGAAACCAGTAGCCGTCGAACCGGGACTGAAGGTTTTCGGGACTCCTGATGAGAACTCTCCCGTGATGTTCACCACAAACTTCGCGCTAACATACTATACAGTGGCTTCAGACATAGAGTCTGCAAAGTTGAACGTCTACCTCTTAGTAATCGACACTGAAGGAATAGCAGTGGACAGTGCCGTCGCAGGCCGAAAGTTGACTGCAGAAAAAGTCGCCGATGCCGTGAAAGCTTCTGGAATCGAAGGCAAGGTAAAGCATAAGAAATTGCTGATTCCAGGAAAAGCTGCACGTCTAAGCGGCGAAATCGAGGAAATGAGCGGCTGGCAAGTATTGGTTGGACCCCGTGACTCGTCAGACATTCCGAAGTACCTGAAGGAAAAATGGCAAATTCCAGAATAGTTTTCCATCTAGAGCGCGCCTTCTGAACCTCGCTTTTGTGGCTTCAGATTCTATTCTAACAATAGACACTTGTTCGCTTGTTCGAATCGTTATGCGCTTTGCTTCTCACCTCAATCTTAAATTAAAGGATGGATAATATTCAGTCATTGAGAAAGATGAAGCTCAGCGAAGGTCAAGTCAAAGCAGTACTTTTTGACTTGGGAGGCACTTTAGTCAACATAGACAACAGCAAAGATCCCCATGTAATGAAGAGTATGCTTGGAGACTGTGGGGTCAATCGTTCTTTGAAAGACGTGTCTAGGGAGTGGGTGAAATCTTGGGAAGGACTGAATTTCCGAGAGATGACAAAGCTTCTTGATGAGTTCTGGGTTCAACTGAATTTACGGGTTCTACGTAACCTTCGAGTTAAGTCGAATGCTGAAAAGCTGGCAAGGTTCATTGCATCTCACTGGTGGGATTATGCCAAAGTGAGTCTTTATCCAGACGCTCAAGAGATGCTTCCGCGACTTAAAGAAAAGGGTTTGAAGATAGGACTCGTAACGAATGGATTGCAGAGCGACACAAACCAGATACTGCCCAAAGTGGGTTTACAAGGTTTTTTTGATGTTGTGGTTGTGGTTGACACTTTGCGGAAGATGAAACCTGATGCAGAGGTTTTCCGTTATGCGTTAGAGAAGATGAAGGCGACGCCGCCTGAAGCTATGTTCGTTGGGGATGACATGGAAACAGACTACAAGGGAGCGCAAAGGTGTGGGCTAAGGGTGTTTTTGATTGACCGTGAGGGTAAAGTTCAGGATGAGAGCGTGAACAGAATATCTAGTTTAGAAGACTTACTTGAACCAAGCGACAGGAGATAGACTCTTTCAACAGTTCTACCTGCCTGGACTACTAGCAAATGAGAATACATGAAGAGGCCTTTTTCGTCGACTGGGCAATTCACGTCTTGTAGACGCTAAGACTTAGAACTCCGTCGTCTAGTGTAATCTTCAGGTTTCGGAAAAGCTTCTTGAACTCTTTCAAAACGTCTTTTGGTATCGATGCCGTGTTGCAAAGCCACAAAGTCTCTTGGCTTGCTAAATCTTTCTGAGCTTCCATCTGGTCTTTTTCTCGTAATCTTTATGCAGTCATCCACTATGCAGTTTAAGACGCAGGCGCCGCAGTATATGCAGAGATGTTCCGTAAGTCCGACTTCTCCCAGCTTCCAAAACAAAGCGTTTGTTGGACAAGCCTTTATGCAGAGCTTGCATTCAACACCCTTGCATGTTCTCTTGTTGATGGTTATGCTTCCTTCGGTGAAGAATTCCTTTATGCCCAGCGGGGCTAGGAGCTCCTCTTTTCGTTTCTTTTTCTCTTGTTCGGCCGTTTCCGTTAGCATCTGGAACATGTCGGTGCTCGAACGTTTGCTGGGCTTGCTTTCCTTTCGCATTTGTTTCCTCTTTCGACCATGTATGGCATTTGAGATGTATAATCATCGTGAATTATAACTACTTATCCTAAATATGCAACCGAGAACCAAAATCAAAGCCGAGAGGAAAAGAATGTCTCAGAATCAGATTAAACAGGGCTTATCCCTCGCGAAGGTCTCCATTTCTTAGGATGAAGTTTATAACCGACCCACATGTTTTTGTCTAAGTGCTGGTTGGGCTTTAGAATGTGTGAATTCACCGTGATTCTCGACGGAAAAGAAGTGTTCAAAGACGTGGTTTACGCTAAGATGGAAGGCGGCAAGGTAATCCTGCGTGATGTGCTTGGAGAATCTCTGCAATTTGGCAACTGTAGGATCACAGAAGTTGACGTAACCTCGACGCGGCTGGTCCTATCGCGTCTCTGAGTCGCCCGTACCGGGCGGCATATGCTTTTGAATAAGCGTCGTTCTCTCTTGATTTCGAAAATGGAATTGCAGAGAAGTGTGCTATGTTTTTCAGTTATGGCCTTATTCCACTCTTTTCAATGATTTTCGGCAGGACCCATTCAAAACCGACAGCCATCAAGTGGAGCCCTGAAGCATTAGCTGTTCTGCGGATTTCGCGGATCAGGTCAGCGAAGGCTTCAATGTTTTCTTCCAAAAACGCTTCCTTGCTTCTTTCTCTTGCCTTCCGGAGGCGTTGCTCCAAGTCGGGTGGGACCTTTATTCCTGGGACGAACTTGATCATCCAATTCATCATGGCTTGCGATTTGAAGGGTGCGATTCCAAGCAGGACAGGCGTTTTGAGATAAGACACTGCTTTCATGAAGTTTTCGGCTTGTTCTACGCTGTAGACGCATTGGGTTTGTATGAAGTCGACTCCGAGTTTGACCTTTCTTTCGATTTTCAGAATTTCGGGTTCTAAGGGGTCAGCGTTGGGTGATGCTCCGATTCCGATGTTAAATTTAGGTGGGTCTTCTATTTTGTTCCCGCTCAGGTCTAAGCCCTCGTCGACCACTTTTCTCAGCATGTAAACCAGTGTTGCCGAGTCCAGGTCAAAGACTGGTTTAGCCTGTGGCATATCGCCGACCGTCGTGTAGTCGCCTGTTATGGCCAAAATGTTCTTTATTCCCAGAGTGCCAGCGGCTAACACGTCAGAAAGCAGTGCTATGCGGTTCCTATCCCTTGTGGTTATCTGAAAAACGGCTTCTACGCACGCTTCTCTCTGGACGAGATAAGATGAAACAAGCCCGTTGAAAAACCCGAAGGCTGTAGGATTGTCCGTCACGTTGATCGCGGCAACATGACCTTTCAAGATCTTTGCGCTTTCAATGACTTCGTGCAGATTTGTCGTTTTCATCGGTTCAAGTTCGCCTGTGAACACGAACCTGCCCTCTTCGAGTTGCTTCATCAACTCACCGTAAGCTTCCCTCGTCACGGTTTTCACAGGTTCCTCTTTCATCTCTGTCTTCGTCTTCTCTGTAATCGTTTCCATGGCCAGCTCTCGTGGATGTTCGGAGATTCTGTAGTCCTTAGGTATCCTGAATTTCTTGAAGAGTTCCAGCTCGTTTCTTTCTCTCAGCCTGCTGTAGATCAGAACCCATGCACAGTCGTTCTTCCAGCCTCCTGCCTCGCATTTTCCCTTCACCTGTCCCCCACATGGTCCGTTGAGAAGACTTTTGGCGCACCGAGTTATCGGACATATGGAGCCTGTTTCGCCTAGGAGGCATTCTCCGCATCCTCTGCACCTCTCATGCATGGCTGCGCTATCGCGATCTTGCGACCCGAGGAAAACCGTGTCTTGGGCAGGATAAACTGGAATGTTCGGAAAAACTTCTGCTAAGGTTTGCACTCCGACGCCGCATGCCAGAGACAGTACGGCGTCGATGTCCTTAACTTGGGGTGTTAGGGTTGTGTTGACTTCATAATTGTCACACTGTTTGCCCATCGTCGTTGGTGTGCACTTGAATTCTTTGTTCTTGAGTTTTCCACCCATTTCAACAAGCATAGTGAAAGTCTTAGCCTCTCGTAACCCTCTCGGAGGAGTCGTACAGCCATCGCAGCCCACGACCAGAACCCTCTTGTACGGTGCTAGCAGACGCAATATTTCCTCCAGAGCTTTCTCTTTTGTCACTATCATTCTTTTATAGCTCCTCTCATAGATGATGAATCTATCTTTTCCATAAATGACTTAACGTGACCGTCCAGATCTCCGGCGCTTTTCGGGGACACGAAGCACATTTCAAGTCTTTCTCCAAGGTTGACTTCGGCTAGCAGTTTTTTCAGCGAAGCGATGCGCTGTTCAGCTTCCTCGTTCCCTTTTTCTAGTTTGCACTCGTCCTTCTTGCAGGCTGCAACGAGAACGCCGTCGAAACCCAGATGGAACGCCTCGAGTATGTGCAACGTGTCCACTCTGCCCGCACACGGAAGTCCTTCAAACACAACGTTTTTGACAGCGGTTTTCCGGGGCAGGTCGAGGTTGGAAAACTCGCTCCAATGGCAACCCAAAACCAGGATGACCGGTTTCTTGTTCTTCTGTCTCATTCTCGGAATCAGCGAGCGATAATTGCGAATCTGCTGGGAGATAGTTTCGTACTCGAAACCGTCCAGCTTGATGGCAAGCGCTGGACAGACTGCCACACAGGCTCCGCAGCCTGAACAACTCTTCAAATCTAGCTGCGGCACTTTCGAGGCTTCCATTTTTATCGCGCTGTATGGGCAGACGTAGTGGCAGTTTCCACAGCCAATACATCGGTCGCTGTCGATGTGCGCTTTTATTGACCGTTTCGTTATAGTCAAAGTGTCTGGCTTAAAACCTAGCTCACTTAAGAGGCTCTGAACCAGCACAAGTCTGCGCGTGCCAATCATGCTTCCATCTTTGAACCGGCAATATTTGTCTTCGCAGGGCATTATCGCCAGTTTGTCTATTCCTGATGCTAGTGCTTTGAACAAAAATTCCGGTGGCACGCGTCCGACGCATGGCAAAATTACCGAGACGAAATTGTCAAAGTGCCGCTTGTCTAACTCGTCCGCAGTCACTTTCTCAGAGGAACCAGTACCACGACACGTCAGAAGTAGCTTGTCTGAGCCTGTCTTGTGCACGGTTTTCCTAACGTAGCTTAATAGTGAATCAGCATTGTAATAGATCGTCTCTATCGCCGAAGCTGGGCAAGCGCTGGAACAGATGCCGCAAACTTGGCACTTTTCGATGTTTAACTTGACTTCGCCAGCTTTTTCTTCGAACGATATGGCGTCGAAGGGACAGACGGATGGGCAAATCATGCACCGCCCACAATTGGCATCACTTATTCTTACGCTTGCTTCCATCTGCATCTTTTCACTCGGATTTTCGGTCATTTCAACTCTCCTAGAACCGACTTGGTAGGTCAATAGTGGTGACAGTTCGGCCGCTCAACCTCGGATCGCTTCAAGAAGTTTGATACCTGAGTAGGCCAATACAGATAAATGTTACTCGATAAACTCGGACAAACTAATCAACGTGCAGTGTGAAGTCACGTTGTCAAAACAGCTAAGAACTGGCTGTGAATATGTCGAAGAGGAAATAGAACGTATCGTGGGGCGAGAAAGGATGAACGCAGCTGCTGATCAAGCACGCATGAACGGAGAGATATTTCCGAGGTTCGTTGATGCACACCTCCATCTCTCAGACAAAGAATATGCAGAATGCATCGACGAAATCGCCCAGGAAGCTCGAATGGCAAATGTTGTTGCATTGGTGTCCAATTCTGTTGACCTAGAAACTAGCATCAAAAGCCTAGAGTTGGCCGAAAAATATGCTGGCCTGGTCTATGCTGCACTGGGAATCCAGCCTGCAAGCGTTGAGCACCTGGCTGAGGAGGAGCTTGAAAGAACGCTGAACTTGATTTCGAAGCAAAAGATGAACAAAGCAATGGTTGCCATTGGCGAGATAGGTTTGGACTCAAATCATATGAGCACTTGGAATGATCAGCTGAGGGTTTTTGATGAAATGCTGCACTGCGCTGAAAGAATGAGATTGCCTGTCATAGTCCATTCAAGGGGTACTGCTGATCAGGTGATAGATAGGCTTCCATCATACAACTTGGTGAGAGTTCTGCTTCACTTTTTCACCGGGCCAGTTGATGCGTTGTCCAAGGCTATTGAAAATGGTTATTACGTCTCAGAGGGACCTGCGGCTGTGTACTCCGAAAGCATACGTGAAGTCGTGAGAAAAGTCCCAATAATGAACCTACTGACTGAAACCGACGGGCCTGTACATTTCTACAAACCGCCTTTCAAAGGGAAAAGGACAACGCCCGCTTTTATCCCTGAAGTTGTGAGGGCGATCGCAAAAATCAAAGAGACTGGCGTACAGAGTGTTGCTGAGAAGATGGCCGGCAACTTTGAGCAGTTTTTCACTTTGAAACTGAGTATGCCAAGGTAAGTCTGTGCTCCCAATACCAAGGAGGAAACTGTGGCCAAATTCAGTTTTTCTGAGGCGAATACTGCAATTCTGAGCGTTAGGTCCTTGTTCGTTTTCTTCTGGTCAGCATTGTAACAGTTATCGTGGAAGCGATGACTGCTGCAGTCAAAGTAGTTATGAATGGGAATTCAGGAACGACTGTTACTGGAGACTGCAGGGTAACCATGTTGTCATCTGTGCTAACTTCGTATGGAACTATGCTTGCTGTTGCCTTCAGCGTGTGGTTGCCAAGGAAGACTCCTGCCGTATTCCATGCAAAGGTAAGTACGCGTGACTCGCCTGTATTCAAAGCCACAGTCTGCAAGCCTATTTCGACAGAATCATAATAGAGCGTTACGTTGAATGTTTCCGTGTAGTTGCCCATGTTGGTTGCTGTCACGTTGACAAATATTACTTGGAGTTGTATGAGCGTTTCTTCTGGCACTATGTCGACTACGGCTACATTGTGAGTTCTTACAGAGAAGATTTTCACGTCTGTCGCGTTCGCGTTTCCCAGACTGTCGAAGAAGTATATTCTCCAGGCTATTTCGGCATAAGCGATCGTCTCGTTGCACCAGGTGAACTTCGCCGTCACCCAGGTGTTTGAAACTTCTCCAAGGTACTGCGGTTGTGTCAGCGGCCATCTGACGTATTCCACTCCGTGCTCTGAAAAACTGCTGTGAAAGTTGTTATGGCAGAACATGGGCCAATCACCCGAACCTGGGCCTATCTCAAAAGCGTAAAGGCCTCCATCGTTAGTGATGAACACGCATCCGTCGCCGATGCTGGGACTGCCAAAGCCAGTACTGTTCAATGTGTAGGACCAGAGCACTCCGCCGTCAGTCTCGTTTATTGCGTAGAACGTTCCGTTCAGGGCTTGACAGTAGATGGCACCGCCGGCCGATGCTGGGCTGCAGTACATATAGTTTTGCAGGGTTCCGTTGTGGAGAGGTACAGTCTGCCAAAGTTCGGTTCCTGTTGCTAGGTCGAAAGCCCACATCGTCCAATCGTTGCTGGGAATGAACACTTTGCCATCATGAACCAGCGGAGTTCCCGTGCTTCCTTTTCCCTCAAACCTTCGTATGAACTCTCCATTCGTCTCATTTAGAACATAGGTTGACCAGAGTCCATCAGTTCTGTTGTACGCAACCTGAACGATCATTCCATCGTAGATTACAGGTGACGTGTCCCACGACGCTCCATAGTTTTGATTCCAGATCTGGTCTCCTGTTGTTGCGTTGAAAGCGTACTGACCAGATTGGTTGTAAACTGAAATGAAAACCATGCCGCTGTCATAGGCTACGGAGCCCACGATGTTTCCAATGTCTTTGCGCCACAGCACGTGTCCATTGGTCTTGTTCAAAGCATAGACTCCGGAACCAGAGGTGTAAGACGTGGGGTGGAACGTTGTGCAGTATACATACTCGCCGTTAACCAGCGGCGAACCAACCCAAGTGTTGTCGTTTGGATCCACGAAATCCCATATCTCTTCTCCGTTGGTCCTGTTGAGTGCCATAGCTCTTGCCAAGGGCGTGGGTTCTCCGTACACTCCCATACATTCTCCAACATAAACAACGTCACCATCTATGCAGGGAGACCCGTCGCATTGCCTTACAGTAGTATTCCAAATTATCGCGCCGTTCGTGGCGTTCACTGCGTAAAGTCTGTTGTCTCCTTTAGAAGGAGCGTAGAGAACGCCGTCCTTGTAGGTCGCTGTGCCGAAGTTGTCAAACCCGAAGACAGCGTTCTGTACCCACAGAAGTGCGCTCGTTGTCTCATTTCTCCAAGTTCCTGTTTCATTAGTTGAAAGAACAGCCTTTTGCAGGGAAGACGTGTCCATCCCGTCTGCTTGCAAGGTGACGTATCCACCTTGCGGTATTATTAGCGCACCTTGCTGCTGGTTTCTCCATTGTGGACTGTTATTCATGCTCAAGCGTCCTATGACTAGAACGGCCGCCACTACAACAACTAGCACGGAAATGATGCTGAAAAGTGCAAATAGACATTTGCGCAAACTCGCGCCTTCCCTTAATAGACTTGGTTCAACTGAACACTATTTATTACTTTCGTCGCGTCAGAGAACCAGCTTCTTAGCCCAAAAGATGCTCTCAAACGAAACTGTGTGTACTTGTTGAATAGACTGGGAACATTTACCTTTTCTTCCTGTCCTCCTTGAGGTAGTATTCCCTTATGCTCCACAAGTCTCCTGCCATCGTTCAAACCCTTTCGAACCATTGGTCCTTGCAGCCGGTTGAGGATTGAGGTTTTGAATCTTGAGATTGAGAAAAGGGGCGATTCACGTGTTTTTGCTATGAAGCAGGCAAGTCGGCCGATGAAATGGCTGTGGACATGATAACTAATAGGTTGTTACCCCAAGTGTTATTAGGGCTCATGCGAAATATCTTCGCATTAGGTACCCGTTTTGGCGTCTCATCCGGTCTTGAACATTTCGAACGTGACAAAGTATTACGGAAAGTTCAAGGCTTTGGACTCTGTTTCTTTCTCTGTAGACAAAGGCTGGGTGTACGGCTATCTCGGACCAAACGGGGCCGGCAAAACAACTACTATAAGAATTATGCTGGGTCTCCTCAAGCCAAATCAAGGAGAAGTTCAGATAACTGGTGCAAATCCATCCAAAGACCCTGTTCAGGCGTTCCGGTCTGTTGGGTACGCTTCGGAACTTCCAACGCTTCAAACTTTCTTCACTGCAGAGCAGTTGCTTGACTTTATGGGTAAAATGTTTGAGTTGCCCACGCAGACTAGGAAGGAAAAGACTCGGCAGCTCCTTGACCTTGTCGGTTTGAAAGAGTGGGGTAAAAAGAAGATTGGAACCTACAGCAAGGGAATGGTTCAGAGGCTGTCTGTCGCTCTTGCACTTATAAACGATCCGATGGTTCTGATTATGGACGAGCCCACTATAGGTATGGATCCAGAGGCTTCAGTTCATTTCAGAAGCCTTTTCATGAATCTTGCAAAGGAGGGCAAAACCATCTTTATATCATCTCACCTACTAGACGAGGTTCAACGAATCTGCACTCACATCGGAATGATAAACAAGGGAAAGATCGTTTTCAGCGGTCCAATTGAACAGGTCTTGGAAGCCTTCACTCAGCAATGGGTGGTGGAAGCCGAGCTTGAAAAAGTAACCGAAAGCATAGTTTCAAGCCTTAAGGCTTTTGAGTCTGTGAGCGATGTGAAGGTGGACGGAAACAGACTAGTGATAGAGCTGAAGGAGAAGAAAGATGTGAGAGGCGAGATTTCTTCAGAAATCTTCAGACAAAAAGGTGTGCTACTGAGCCTGAACCTCCACAAGATTACGTTGGAAGACGCTTATCTCCAAGCTCTAAAAGGGGGTCAATAGCATGGGTGCCCTTAGAAGAGTTGGTGTGATTGCTGGGTACGAATGGAGGAGAGCCTTAGCTAAGAAGAAAGTCCTCGCTCTCATAATATTGGCCATAGCATTTCAAACGTTGATAATGGTTGTCTTTTCTCAGCTTGTAGTCGGTGCGTTCTTTACTGTTGAATTTAGGTCCCTCATCTGGATTGTCGGCGTTTCCGAGGGTCAAGGCTTGTTTTTCCCGTTGATAGCCATCATAGTTGCTGGTGGTTCGATGGCTGAAGAGTATGAGCACGGTACGGCTGACATATTGCTCTCGAAACCCGTTAGGCGAGTTGAGTACATGTGGGGTAAGCTGTTAGGCGGGTTCTCTTTGTTGGCAACGGTTGAAGCCTTGATAACCTTTGTAGGAGTTGTCTTATCACTCTGGTTCTTCGGTGCGCAGAGCGGTCTCCAATTTGCTCCGTTAATGTTTTTGGCGATCGTGTATTCTTCTCTCATATTCTTCAGCTTATCATTCATGTTCAGCGAAGTCTTTAGAGGAAGCACCCTCGCGATGTTAGGTGCCTTCGGAGTACTCATCGCTTCATCAGTCATAAGCCCGATCTTATCCAGCCTTTACAGCATGACGAATCAACAATCATACCTTTACTTGAGCAAAGGCCTTCCAACGTGGGCGGCAACAAACTTTCCGTCGTTTCTCATGAGCAAACTGATAACCGTGCCAAGTACAGTTTTTTCCGTAGGTGACCTCGGGGATCTTTACCAAGCAGCACTGATTATAGCAGTCTACGCCATCGTGTTCATCGTGATGGCAGCCTTCAGGCTTCTCAAATCGGACGTCACTAAGAAAGCAGGCTGAACACAAGTGCATATTTAAACCTCGCACGCGCGCGAAGAAAACCGAGGGGGGTAGGCGTGTTGGACGAGTGAAAACGCGAAACAGGGGATGTTGTTGCTCTCAAGTCTTGTTTTGCACTGTCGACTAGTGGAAAAGCAATACGATCAGAGGCGCAAGGCCTAAAGCCACTGGGAAGGGCAAACCGGGAAATATTCCCCTTCTTTCCAGCATCTTTAGGGCTAAAAATGCTCCGATGAGCACGCCTATGATCGAGACAACACAGAGGGCAGGACCTGCATTGGTTAGAACCAGAGCCGTGAGCATAGAATAAAAGGTCAAGTCACCCAGCCCGATTTGGACATCCTTGAAAGACACGCTTAGGCCGCGGAGCCGTTCGAGCCCAGCCTGAGCTATTTTTCCCACTGGTCCACGGTAGACAGCGAAAACGTCGTACACGGCCAGAAAACTCAGAATCAAAACTGCACTCAGAATGGGAATTGACATTCCTAGGAAGGCGCCCAGAGCTCCGCCGAGCAGCAATATTGCCAAGCGGTAGCCTCTGCCACGTGCTCGAAAGATTGCTAGGTCGGCTAACACAGTGATGGGCACTGCTAGGACTAAAACTAGCACAGTGGTGTAGGGAATGTCGAAGATCGATAATGCAGCGTAGAGATATACCACGGAAAGCAAGAAGGCTGCGGCTGTGATGGCGAAGCCCGTTATCAGCGTGACCAACTTGAGGTTCCTGCGTCTCAGCAGCAGATATAGCAGAGAGGCGCCGACTGCTGCGAGTACGACGAAGTAAAGTCCGTTGCCTAGTGAGCCTGCAGTGCTCTCTGGAAAAGGCGTGACCGCGTAGAGGTTAACCGGTGCGACCAGGACTATTGAGGCGCAGAAGACTCCGACGAGTAGGCTTGCCACTACTGGTAGCAAGTGAATGGGTTCGGCTCTAAACTTGTCCTTCATGGTTCTTACCAAGTCCGGTTATGGCTGCTTCTATTTTGATTGAGCATTTGTCGCAGAACAAGCTGTGTTTTACGTCTGTTTCATAGATAGAGCTGGAAAAGTGCATGACGCAGAACACGTTGGAACAGTGCTCTAAACCCAAAGTGTGTCCAAGCTCGTGAACCGCCTCTTTCACGCTTCTCTCATCAAACAGTTGCTCGTTTGGGAGGTCTCCGTAGTACTCTGGTCTGAGTCGCCAGAGCGAGATCAACGCTGCTCTTCCATCGTAGTCTGCTTGTCCGAAGACAAAGTTCAACGTTGGTACGAAAACGTCAATGTCGGCAATCCCGAGAACCCGGTCGAAGTGACTCTTCTCAGCGTAGCTTCTCACTTTTCTCAGAATAACCTCCGAACGGTGTTGTTTTCTCGCCTTGTTGAACGCTTCTTCGGGCAATGGAATTTCCTCATCGATTACTATGCACTTTGTCTGCGTGAAAATCGTGCTGATGCTCTCCTGAATCCTTTTTGTGGTGTCAGAATCAACCTGGCCGATGCGCAAGACTCCGATCTTCATCTTTCCTGTTCTCTCTAGACCTTGAATGTCTCGCCGGTCTTCGGCGCCGTGGCTTCGAGTCCCATTTCGCTCCGTGCCCATTTTGCCAAGAGTTCACAGTTCCCCTCTGCCCCGTGAACCACGAAGACCTTCGGTTTTCCGCCGAGTCTCTTCAGGGCTTCTCGAAGCTCGCTTGCTCCGCAATGGGATGAAAAATCAAAGTGTTCAACGCGAGCTTTGATCTTCCTCATCTTCCCGTCGATGACGCATATACGCTTCTCAAGCAGCTCCTTTCCAGGTGTTCCCGGAATCTGGTAGCTGACCAGAAACACCGCGTTCTCTGACCTCTTCCCGACCTTTGAAGTGTAAAAGACAGCAGGGCCACCTTTAAGCATGCCAGCGGGCGAGATGATGACGCCGGGCATTCTCGCGGCTTTTCTCCGGTCTCTCCACCCCTCAACCCAGTTGGTCGCGTGTATGGCATCAGAAAAGGCTCTCTCGTCCCTGAGAAACTGCGAGTAATTCATCATCACCCTGCTCACTTCACGGGCCATCCCGTCGATCGTGACTGGGTGTTCAAAGTGATGAGCTGCCAAAACGCAGGCCAGCTCCTGCGACCTGCCGACTCCGAAGGCTGGAACCAAGACTACGCCGCCTTTTTCCACGACTTCTGTGCACGAGTCCACGAATCGTTTTTCCAGCTCCGAGCGTTCCGTGTGGTCTTCGTTCGCATACGTGCTCTCGATTATCACCGCATCAAGGTCTCCGTAGTTCATTTTCGCACCCTCAAGCAGTCTCGTGTTCATGATGTTGAAGTCGCCGGTGTAAAGCAGCCTCTTACCTTCAGCTTCGATAAGCGTCTGCGTGCTCCCTGGGATGTGTCCGGCGTTCTTAAACTGGAATGCCATGTCTCCGACTTTCTGTTCGACGTCGAAGTCGACGTGCTTGCTGTTCTGCATCATCGACTTGAGTTCCAAGAATTCAAACGGCAGGTAATAGCTGGACAGGTGGATGAAGTCTGATATCAATAGCTGATTCAGCTCCATGGTCAGCCTGTTTGTGTAGAGCGGTTTCTTTCCCTGAATGTAGAATATCGGAATAGCACCTGAATGGTCCAGATGACTGTGGGACAGAATTATTCCATCAACATCCTTCGGCGGTATATGCCTGGGAAACCCAGGTTCATGGTCCAACATGGCCCCGTAGTCAAGCAAAACCTGAGTTTTTTCGGTCTTAACCGTTATTGCTATCCTGCCAACTTCTTGGGTGCCACCCAGAAATCCAACTTGCAGCTGTCCCATTTCTTTTCAACCGCTGTTTCAGTAAACATGCCCTGCGCTGTTTTAAAAATGTATTGACTTTCCAGTCGAAAAAGGTTTCACCAAACCCTTCTTAATGGCCTTGAGAACCTCATCAACATCTAAAGAAGCTTGAATTTCATTACGGACAGTCCACAGTTCATCGACGTTGTGAGCGTCGCTGCCAGCAACGCCGGGAAGGCCCATTTCTTTAGCCAAGTTTTCAGCCAGCTTATTCATGTGAAGCGATGTTGAGCCGTTCAGAGTCTCTATGGCGTCGACAGCGTAGAGCTTGGCCGAGCTTCCCAGGCCGTACTCTCTATACGGGTGTGGAACAATGACCACACCGTCTTTTTCCTCAGCAAAACTGATCACGCCATTCACGTCCCAGGGTTTGGGAGGAGCTTCATCTGTGCCCAAGACTATTAAGTCGCCCAGTGGTGTGCCTATTTCAATCCCCGGAATCACAAGAATGTCCGAATATGCAGAGGCCAATTCTCGGACTTTATGATAGCCTTCGACCGTGTTGTGATCAGTTATGGCTATTACTTTGATTGATTGGTGAGAGTAAAGCTGGTCTACCAGCGACTTCGGGTTTATTGAGGAATCAAATGAGTATTTTGTATGTATATGCAGGTCGGCTTGGATCAAGCTTGTTTCCTCAATTTCTGCGCAGAATTTTCCCTAAGAGCGTCAGCAGGGCCTCTTCTTGCTTTTCATCAGTGTTGAAGCATTGAAAACTCACTTTGCTTTTCAAGCAGGCTTTTCTGGACGCTTTCAGGATCGATCTTCCCCAATTTATGGAATCGTTGAGCAGTATGACCATTTCATAACTATTGTGTGCAATATACTCGGCTACTTGGTCTGCAACGTAACTCACCGTTTCCGCGTCAGGAGGAAGAACGGTCTCATACTGCGAAAGCGGATAGACCTCGTCGAGCTCGTGTGGAACTATGCCGAAGGGAGCAGCGTAGAAGCACGCGTGGATCTTGCTTTGCTCCGCCCCGAGCTTTTCGGACAGTTGACTTCCAAGTTTTCTGAAATCTCTGGACTTGTGAAAAGGCTTCATTCTGGTTTGGGGTACAAGCAGCAGAATGCTTGCGGCCGGAGGAGCGTATCTTCCTGCGAGTCTCTTCCTGTGGCGAACAACTTCTGGTCGGGTCAAGTCGACAGAGTCGAAGAAGAAGAGTCCGCTGTTTTTCACCACAGGATCATTCTTTTCGATGAAATCTTGGTATTTTCCCAGTCTTCTGAGTGCCTGAAGGAGCGACGGGTGTCCGTGCGCGCGCATCTGCAGATGTTCCCAAAGTCTGCCGTCCTTTATTGCCTGCTTCACGCGCTTCATCTCGGCGGCGCAGACATAGAGGTTGTGTTCCGCAAGGAACACCTGCCTGTCGGTTGAAGGCATCTCGAATGCTTCTTTTGGGGTTGTTCTGGTGCATCTTGGACACGCACATGGGAAATACTCCAGGTCACCCAGCCTTGCCGTACCAGTCTCCGTCATGTAACGATTTTCTTTTGCGAACAGGGAGTAGGCTGCCGAGTCGAAGAAGTCGCATCCGAGAGCCACTGCCAGAGCGAACATGAAGGGGTGCCCTGCCCCGAAAAGGTGCAGGGGCCGCTCAACGGGTAAGTTCATCTTCGCAGCCATTATCATGTCAACCAAAACATCAAACCTGTAGCGTTCCATAACTTCAGTGGGGCTTCCCAGCGCGTTTATCTCGAACGGCAGCTTTCCCATTGCTTTGGCCGATTTGGCCACAAGGTCCAGGTATCTTCCTCCTTGAACTGGGCCGACCCAAAGAATGTCGTCTCTAGTTCTCTGTTTGAAAAAGTCCCTTGCACGCTTCAACGTTTCCATCACGGTCTCGCTTGCACCTTCTTCCGTCACCTTCCAACCTGTCGGTATGTCCAGTATCGTGGCGATGTCTGAACCTATCATCTCCTGATACTCAACAATTTCCTTCGGGGTTACTTCCACGTCTCCGTAGACCAGGATCTGGTACGCCCCAGAATCAGTCATCACCGCTCCTTTGAAATCCAGAAAGTCGTGCAAACCGTTTTGTGCAGGCTGGTTCTGTAAGTGTTTTTTCAGTATGTAAGCGTTGGTTATCAGGGCCTCAAAGCCAAACTCTTCACGGATCTTTCTCGGAGAGATCGGCTGGACTGTCGGGTTTACCACCGGAAAAAACAGGGGAGTCTCGACGGTTCCGCTCTTTGTTCTGAGTCGGCCAACCCTTGCAAGCAAAGCTTTTTCTCTGATTTCAAAGGACATCATCAGACCTTACACAAGACTGACAAGCACAAATATAAAAAACATTCACCACATACCATTACCGCTTAGGCTGTGTGGTTTGAGTATGAGTCTGAACAAGGTTGTCAAGGAAGAGATTTCCGGGAACGTGGCCAAGTCGTTTGTGGCGCAGATCTCGCGTTTCCACAGGATTCAGGCTTCCACCATGTTTCATGAAGCCGCAGAGTACGTGAAGAGCGAATTGGTAAGCATGGGCTTGAACGATGCCACTATCGAACAGTTTCCTGCTGATGGAAAGAAGAAATACTGGACGTACACTTCACCAGTCGGCTGGACGGTCAAAAGTGCTGAACTTCGCCTCATCGAGCCTCAAGAAAAGCTGATTGCGACATATGAGGATGTTCCCCAATGCTTACACACCTGCAGCAGCGCGACACCGCCGGAAGGGGTCACGGCGGAGCTCGTTGACGTTGGAGCAGGAACTAAGCCGGCAGACTACGAAGGAAAAGATGTGAAAGGAAAATTCGTGCTGGCAACAGGCAGAGCCAGACGAGTACATGAGCTAGCCGTCTACAAGCACGATGCCGCTGGCGTTATTACTGACACGATAACCTTCGAAATGCCAGACGTCAGAGAAAGCGTAGACGTACCCGACGCGCACGCGTATCAATCGATCTGGCCAAGCGCAGACGAACTTCCAAAGGTGAGATTTGGTTTCTCCCTGAGTAAACGACAGGGAAATCATCTTAGGGCCCTGCTCAAAGGCGGCAAACCAGTCAAGCTGAAAGCAAACGTCGAAGCGCAGCTGTTCCCCAGCAACTTGGACGTTGTAACCGCTACAATTCCTGGCATGTCAAAGCCAGACGAAGAGGTATTCTTGATTGCACACCTGTGCCATCCGAAGCCCAGCGCTAACGATAACGCTTCCGGCAGCGGCCTCCTTCTCGAAGTTGCCAGAACCATTATAGCCTTGATTGCCAAAGGCAAGATTGAAAGGCCAGCCAGGACGATACGCTTCATCTGGGTTCCTGAGACTTTCGGCTCAATAGCCTATCTTCATGGCCATGAAGACTTGCCGCCGAAGCTGGTTGCGGGGATAAACTTGGACATGGTCGGTCAAAACCAAGAGTTGTGCAAATCCACGCTTAACCTTGACCGCACTCCAGACTCTCTGCCTTCATACCTGAACGACTTCGTTTTCAGCCTCATGGAAGAATCGGTGAAAGAATTCGATTCATCATCGGCCTTCGGTTCAACATCCACGTTTCGCTACGCTACGGGTGCTTTCAGCGGGGGAAGCGATCACGCAGAATTCACCGACTCCACCATAGGCGTGCCGTGCATCATGCTGTTGCAATGGCCCGACCTCTACTACCACACAAGCATGGACACTATCGACAAGGTCAGTCCTGACAGTCTGAAACGTGTTGGATGGATCGCAACGGTTGCAGCCCTGACACTCGCAAGCGCTGAAGCGGAAGAAGCGTTTCTGTTGGCAACCCAGACCGCCTCAAGAGGCATCGGGAGAATCGAAGAAGCTGGACGAGAAGCAGTTGAAACGCTGTTCGAAAAGAAAAGAGATCAGAAGCTCAAAGATAAGCCAGAGGAACTGGCTAAGGAACTGGTGAAAACGGCGCAGCGCTACGAGAACAAGATAGACCATATTGTCTGGCGCGAGCAGCAAGCGGTCAAGTCGGTGACGCGGGTTGGACAGACCCAAGAGTTGAAAGCCCTTCTAGACGAATACTGCAAAGACACTGCAGATTTCGGCAAAAAGGAAGTTGCGAGGCTTCTTCAAGCCTTGAACTTCGTTGCCAAAACCTGGGCATTGACACTTCCGGTCACGGTTGAAGCAGGGGACACGAAGAATGAGCTGAGGAAGTTAGTTCCCAAGAGACTGTTCAAGGGAACGCTTGATTTCGAAGCCGTAAGAAAAGGCTTGAGCGAAAAAGAGTTTGAGTGGTACCGGGAAATCGACGAGAAAGACAGCGAATTCCACAGGAAAGCAGCTGAAATTCTAAACTTCATGAATGGAAAACGAAGCTTACACGAAATTCTAAATGCTGTATCAGCCGAATACAGTGAGACCAATCCAGAATACGTGTTGAAGTTTCTGCGAGACCTAGAAAAGATGAGCCTCGTCGCCTTCCAATAGTCACAGACCGTCTTGCTTTTATCAAAACACACTTATACCGTTATTCTTCATCTACTACGCGTTCACGTGAGCACCGAGGATATGATCAGATGGTCTGCGTGGTTGAGGTCTTCGAGAAACCGAAGCTTCGAGATCCAGTGTTGATCGAAGGGTTGCCAGGGATAGGTTTTGTGGCCAACATCGCGGGTCTGCATTTGATCCATGAGTTGAAGGCTGAACGCTTCGCCGAGATTCATTCTTCGGCGTTTCAAGATCTCGCAGTCACTATTGAGAATGGGAGGATACGGTCTCCTGTAAACGAACTTTACTATTACAAGGGCAAGAACGGTGAGCGTGACATCATCGTTTGGTATGGCAACACTCAGGCCTTGACAACTTCGGGGCAGTATGAACTTTGTGGTCGTGTTCTGGATGTTGCCAAAGAGTTGAACTGCAAGTACGTGATAACTCTCGGTGGGTACAGGCAAGAAGAAGTCAAGACGCCTCCGCAGATGTACTGTGCTGCGTCCGACCATGAAACTCTCGAAGAAGCCTTAGCCCTCGGGACCAAAATAATGGTTGGGGAAATATTCGGAATCGCTGGCATCATGGTGGGGTTGGCCAAGCTTCGAGGCGTGAAGAGTTTTTCGCTTCTCGTGGACACTTTGGGCACGCATCCTGATGTGAATGCGACGCGCACCTTGCTGTCAGCTTTGAACAAGTTTTTGAGCATGAACATTGACCTTTCAAGGCTAGACACGGCTGCAGAAGAGACTGAGAAGATACTGGAATCCTTCGGCCTGATCAGAAATGTTGGAGAAGAAAAGAAGAGAGAGGAACAGCGGTTCCGCTGGTTTATCTAGCTCTTGCCCTTAGCTTCACCCATGAACTGCTCGTAGACCTTTTGTACACGCTCAGCAGCCGGACCTGAACCTTCCACAACGCCTTTCTCAGTTATCTTAACCTTGTCCATAACCCAGATGAAACCCTTGTCTTCGTAAAGCCTAACCATCGTTGGAAACACTTTTTCAAGGCGATCGGCCAGCGCCTTCATGTCAAAAGGCTTTTCAACAGTCAATATCTGAGACACGGTGTTCCCGTTGACAAAAACTCTGTGAAGTATCCTTCCTTCTTCATCCTTTGCCCCTGAAAGGCACAGGCTAAGAGTATCTGGGTTGATGCCTATCAAATTGCCGCTGAACTTCTTTCCACTCGCGGTCACAACTATCACGTTCTTGTCTGCCAACGCTGACACTTCAGTGAAAAATTTTCTCTGCGCCACTGACAATTCTGAACACACCTTACCAAGGTGAATCTGTGAAAGGTCTATTTAAGATCTATAGAACTGTTGACTTGCGGCGCACTTTAGTCCCTTTCTCTCGTTGCAGGCTGTCTGCAAGGCTGAAAGTCTGACGCATTCCATGAGGTGGCCAAGGCAGACGAAATCACAAGATGCGGTGACGTATAGTGCATTGAAAAGTGCTCCCTTGCAGAGACTCTCTCCTAAGTCCTCACCGTGGGCCTTGCTTCATGCCCGCCCCAAGTCAGTAGGGCCTTCTCCAATGCCTGTGTGTAGTACTAGTACCCTAGGGGGGAGGGGGTAGGTCAAATACAGGGGGTGAAAACGCGAATACAGGGATGTAGCGTTTCTAATTCTGGGCAGAACGCGAAAAGATCCGTGCAGCCGCTACTCGATGCTGATGTCTTCTGAAAGGTAAGCGAGGTCGAATGGTTTAATCATTATCCCCGTTTTCAAGCTCACGATAAATGACTGAACATCCGTTATGAAGTCTGAAAACTTGACCGTGTAGTCTCTCATGAAATCTGCGTATTTCGAGTAGTCCCTGTGAACCGACACCATGACCGCATCCTTTCCCAAGCCTTCTCCGTCGGAGGCGAAAAGAATGTTGGGATGCTGCGTCGTCCATTTCTTTGCCAAGTCAAGCTTCCTTTCAACCTCTTCTTTTCCGTATGTCTTCGTCTTTGCAAACGTTATGGCTAGGATTTCGTAGCCAATCTTGTGGAACTCGGGGACGATCGTGTAGCTTCTGATGTAGTCTTCCAGCAGCTTTCTGTTCCTCGTCACAGTCGGCTGAGACGTCCCGATTGCTCGGGCCAGTTCCCTGTCGCTTCTCCTTGAATCTCGGATCAGCTCGCGCAGGAGCTTGTCCATTTTCTCTTCTTTCATGCTTCTTCGAACGAAAAACAGTCTGCAAAGCTTTTATCGTTTTCGGCGCACGCTGCCGAAGGTCTCGCTGATTCATGTCCTTTTTTCCAAGTCTTGCTTCAGCAACACAACGCTTTTTGGCGGCAGGTCCCGTGAGACCAGAACGTTCGGGCCGATCCAGCTGTCGTGTCCAACCTTTACGCCTGGCATGAAAAGCGCGTTTATCCCGGTCTTCACGTTGTCTCCGAAGACTACTCCAAGCTTTGTTCTTCCGGTGTCCACAACCTTGTCTTTCACCATCATCCTGACCGTTTTGGCGTCAAGCCGATAATTGGCGGTTATCGTGCCAGCAGCGATGTTGCACTTTTCACCGATTACGCTGTCACCAACGTATGACAAGTGGCCTATGTGCGTGCCGTCCATCACGATGCTGTTCTTAACCTCGCAGGCGTTTCCCACCCGCACCCTCTTACCGACGCTCGTGCATGGTCGTATGTAACAGTTTGGTCCCACATCGCTCTCTTCATCGATGTAGGCTGGGCCTTCAACGTATGCTCCTGAGCGCACGCGAGCAGTTTCTGCAACGGTTACTTGTCCGATCAGGTGGGCACCATTCTCGATGAACCCGCTTATCTTGTGTTTCATCCGCATCAACGCCCAACGGTTTGCCTCCAGCAGGTCCCAAGGTCTTCCCACGTCAAGCCACTGCTCGCCGGCAATCTGGGCAGCCAACACCGTCTTCTCGTTGATGAGCAGTGAGAGCGCATCCGGGATTTCCATCTCACCTCTAGCCGAAGCAGAAATCTGCTTGAGCTTACCAAAAATCTCTGTTGAAAAAACATAGATTCCTGCGTTAGCCAAGTTTGATGGGGATTCTTCGCGGGCAGGTTTCTCGATTATTCGCCTTACCCTTCCTCCATTCTCAAGTTCCACTATCCCGTAGTTCTCTGGATTTTCAACAGGAACGACAGCCATGGTGGCCTTCGGCTTTTCTTTTTGATGCAAGTCGACAACGGTCCTAACGGCCTCAGCGTCGAAGAGCAGGTCTCCGTTAACGAGCAGGAAATCTTCCTGCACAAATGGTTCGACCACGCTTACGGCGTTGCCTGTTCCAAGCACGGCCTCTTGCTCGACGTATTCGATCTTCAACCCAAACTTTTTACCGTCGCCAAAATACGCGCGTATGGCATCTGCCATGTAATAGACGACTATGACCGCTTCATTTACTCCGGAAGCCTTCAAAGCGTTTATGCAGTGTTCGAGTATTGGTTTTCCACCGACCTTTATCAGATGCTTCGGCCTGGTTGCCGTTATGGGCTGAAGCCTTACTCCTTCTCCAGCGGCCAAGATCGCAGCTTTCATCTACTTCACTTTCCCAGCGGACTGCTCGACAAGCATAACGCCTTTTTCCATTATCTTCTTTGCTGTTCTTAACGATTCACCCTCAACCGTCAGCCTTATCACAGGCTCGGTGCCGGATGCCCTGATAAGGATCCATCCGTCTTCTAAGGATAAGCGGACACCGTCAACTCTTGACAGCTCGGTGTTTCCTGGAAAGACCTGCCTAAAGTCTTCGCCGATTTTCTTCACGACTCTGTATTTTGCTTCATTGTTGCATGTCATGTTTTTTCTCAGGGTTTCGTACTTGGGTGTTTCGGAGATTAGTTCTGTTAACTTCTTGTCTTCTTCATCTAGGGCTTTCAGAAGCAGGGCTGAAGAAAGTATTCCGTCTGGACAGTAGTGGAATTGAGGATGTATCCATGCTCCGCACGGTTCTCCTCCGAAAATGGCGTTCTGTTTTTTTATTGCTTCCGAGAGGTAGATGTCGCCGACTTTTGTCCTCAGAACCTTGCCGCCATGCGGCTCTACCATTTTTTCAACGCACATCGAAGCCTCAACGTTTGTTACGACGATTCCACCCTTCTTCTCCTTTGTGACGTACGCGGCATAAGCGGCCAGTGCACGGTCAAAGTCTGCTAGGTTTCCCTCTTCGTCTATGAAAGCCACTCGGTCACCGTCGCCGTCGTAAGCCACGCCTAAATCTGCGCCCAGTTCCACGACAGTCCTGGCAAAAGACGTCAGAGACTCTTTGTTTGGTTCAGGGCTTCTGGCGGGAAAAAACTCGTCTGGCTGGGAGTTCAAGGCCGTAACTTTGCAGCCTAAAGACGCTAGAACTGTGGGGGCCAGGCTGAATGTTGCTCCGCAGCCTGAATCTACTATCAAATGCCGTTTTTTGCGGAGTTTCACGGCATTGCGTATCATTTCAACGTACAGGCGTGACTGGTCTGCGGATTGAGTGTCGCCGATGTCTCGCCAATCTTTCAGATTGAAGCGCTTATCTTGGATGATTTTTTCGATCGCGTTCTGACTCTGCTCACCGTAGGCCATGCTATCACGGTGGAAGATCTTTATGCCATTGTACTGAGGTGGGTTGTGTGAAGCCGTAATCATCACGCCCACGCCTGCGTCCATTCTGTGAGTTAGAAAAGCCAACACTGGGGTCGGCAGGATTCCCATGTCTTTGACGTTGGCTCCCCCTGACAGAAGGCCAGAAACCAAGGCGTTTGCAAGCATTGGGCCTGAGTTTCTTGTGTCCCGAGCAACAAGTACCTTGTTTGCCTTGGAAAACGCTGCAATAGCCATGCCTATCTGGGCTGCCAGGACTGGTGTGAGGTCGACGTTAACTAGGCCGCGCACCCCTGAGCTGCCGAACAATTTTGGCAAGCTTCAACGTCACCTGAAGTATCGAACTGATCCATTGATGAAGAGGACCTGCTCCTTTAAAAATTAGGCGACATTCCAACATCTTCCACGGCGCTTAAAGGTGTGGTGCCTGTTGTCGGTCGTTATTAGCCGAGAATGAGGCGTATGCACACCCAGACGATGTCACCCCCAAACAAGGCTACTATCAGACCTGCTGTGACGAATATGAGCATGGGGAGGCCCGGGGTAGCCCAAACCTTATCTCTCATACTTCCAGCCTCGATGGCTTTATCCAATCTTTCAATGATCTCGTTTCTACCCTCGTCCTTAGGTAAGATGATCAGTTTTCTCTTGAAGCTTCTCTCTGCGTTTTCTTCCACGTCCTCCATGGGATACACGTGCCACTTCTCTTTCAACTTGTTGATGGAAACTTTGTACCCTGTGATTAAGACCAGGATCTTCTTTCCAAGAGATTCATTCTTGTGGTCTCCTTCAAACAGGGGTTGTCGAGTTCTAAGGCGTGAAGACACATTGTAGAGCAGGATTGCTATTGCCGTCAGTGCGGCGAACAGTACCGAGTTGCTGAAAACGGTTATTGGGAAGAAGGTTCTTGAGATCGGTGAAGGCTGACCTGCTAACGGTGTCAGCAGGTTCTCAGGATAGAAGGGCAAGGCGAGCGCCAGGCACATGAGGGCTTTTGCGTCTGCCCCTCCGAAGCCGCCTGAGTAATAGAGCACTATTGCGAAGGCGGCGGTTAAACCGAAGCATGTACCATATGCGATCAGCTGTGACGGTTCATAGAGAAAGAGTTCTGCAGATGTGAGTGCGAAAGATAAAGGGGCCAGCAACAGCCAAACGCTGTCGCTTACTTCGCGGGATTTGTAGTCACTCCAAGAAGCATAAAGCAGAAAGAGCAAAACTGTCGTTGATCTTGCTAAGTCAATTATCATTTGCACAGCGACACCGTTGCGGACCTTCTGTCGTTATTGCTCTGGATATTTAATAATTAGGATGTGTCGGCATAAGAAGCGTTGCGAATCTTTTTGGCGGAGTTTTCGGTTTTTCTAAGAGGCTTGTTCTTGCTGTGCCCATGGTCCTAGGATCTGCTCTTGAGCTATGACTTTGAAGTAATATGTTGCGCCTGATGTCCAGTTATAGTCTACCGTAATTCTCTCTACGTGGCCTGCCGCGCACGTTACCGGAAGAGATAAGCTCGTTAGGTTCTGCAACCTTGAGGATGATGTCCCAACGTAGACTTGGATTATATGTGCGTCAGAAGTTCCTGCGTTTTCTATGTCAATATCTATTTTGTCATTTAAGGTTCCGTAGAAATTGACGTTTGCCGAGGTCAGTATGACACCTGCCCGGTTTGCAGCGCTGTTCATGTAAGTCATGATCCAAGCGTATGTTACGACTATCGCCGCCACCGCTATGACTACCAGTAGCAGAGTCGCAAGTATTGGTGATATGGCTCTTTTCGACTTCGCCGTTTTAGCTGTCAAACACATTCACCCTTGTGTGTATAGCAAATCTCGCTATTCATTATTTAACTCGTATGAACTCGGAATCCACATTCGAAATAACTGTGAAGCGCGCATGCATGTTCCCAAATTCGTCTGTGAGGCAGTTTGTTTTTCTAGCATTGCTGAGCATGCGGACGATGATTTGTATTGGATCGGACAAGCATCGCTTAGAGGGCGTGACGCGGCTTCAACTCTATCACAGTTGAAAAGGGCAATTGGGGAAAGTGCATACATGCAATTCGAGTTTCTCGGGTTTCCGGTTTGCGTGTGCTCTGACTCTCCCTCCCCCGGGTCTAATATATGATCCAAATACGATTCAACGTTAAGCAGGCTTGCTTGCTCAGGCTCACTTTATCGCGTTTGAAAAAGGGGAATTTGGAAAGGCACACACGCACTAGAACTTGAAATCCGTCGTCAGCGCGTAGAGGAACAAGCGTGCTATGATAGCTGATTGTTCTCTCCTGTTACTGCAACTGTTGGTGGGTACTCGACGATTATCCACAGGCCTGTTTGATCGGTATTGTTGTAGATCGGGGTCGTTGTGGCGTTGAATGTTGCGATTGCACCGTACCATATGATGTCTTGCATGCGGGGATCTAATGTTTGGTTGAAGCTCACCGTGGTCCTTGTCACCGGCAATAGCTGAATTGTCTGGGGTGTGGAGTTTGCTCCTAAGGCGCCTGTCTGGTTTCCTTTAATGTTATCGAAGAGGTAAAGGTTCTGATTGGCATTGTCGGTGAACATTATTCCTGTGCCATTTGTTCCCGAGATTGACTGGCTCCAATGATGGGCCCAAGCTGAGGCTGAGTAGTTGTAGAACAGATCTGACGCGTTTGAAACATTCGGCAAGCCGTTTGTAGTTCCATTCTCGGTTTGCACTTGACCGGTCAGCGAAGTCAACCAGACTGGGCATAAGTAGTTGATCGTTCTGTTCTGCTGCGACTGTACGAACATCAAACTCAGCTGATACGTATAGTACGTTGCATTAGCTGGCAGAGTTAACACAATATCAGAATAAATGTCTGAGCAATTAGGGTTGGTGACACCATTGGACCATTCGGCTTCCTGATGGACTATATCTCTTACCGTTCCACTAGTTATTACGTATGATAAAGGTGATCCATATCCGCTTGAATTTGTGTTGATTCGCATGAAGTTGGCCGTACTTGATGAGCTTCCGACTGTGGAAGTCACGACGAAGTTACTCTGAAACTGAAGCGTTGTGAGGCCGTTTGAGAGTCTTCCGGAACTAGGCGAATCGCTGAAATATCTGTTCGTGTAAGCATAAGGCGTCTGAGTGGCCGTGTCGCTTCCATTCCACCATATCATGACTTTTGAAGCACTTGGAGTCGCGAGGAAGACGAGCATTGTCCTACCGCTGAAAAGGCTCATGTTACTCGTAAGGCCGAGTGGAACATGATATGCCGAAGACCAATCTTCTATTTGGAACGGAACCTCGCGGTTCACGCCGTTTATGGTCTCGTTAACGTGGATCGATTTTACAGGCACAGGAGGAAAGGGCAACGTTGAATTAGAATTCGTGAGTACTAGGTTTTGTCCAAGCCACCGCATCGTCCCGTCTTGCAGTAGCTCTACGACGATCGTTTCTTGTCGTGACAAAGAGTACAGGTTTAGTGGCAGGAGTATATTGGTTGTTCTTGTTTGATTACTTAGTGCTAGGGTTGCGTCATCTATCCTGAGATAGGCTGTTCCTCCTCCTGCTGATGTAACGTCTACGTAATAGTCAATTTCTAGGTAGTCAGTCTGATTAACAACTGTGTAATTTGACCAAGAGTAGGTTCCTGAGAGCGTAGACCATGAACCTGCGAGATTGCTTGAGTTTGCTACGTATTGAGCTACTGTTTGTCTGACCGTCCCATTTGATGCCTTGATCAAGATGTCTACGTTGGCATGCACTGCTGACGAAGTGGTGAATGGTACATCGGAGGAGAACGAGTAGCTTCCTGAACCAGAACCATTGTTGTGGTTCGGTCCCGTGTCGGTGAAATTGTTGTTTAGCTTGAAGTATGACTTGAGGTTTGGTTCAGAGCCGGTGAGTTCGGCTTTGTAATCGCCTTGAATCGATGCCAGGCTTCTATCAACGTTCCAGTACCTTAAGTCGTCTCCGTACCCATTTAGGGGTTGATTACCCCCTTTTGACGCCATAAAATCGTTTTCTGTGACACCTGCTGTCGATACTTTGGTTGTCCAGGAGGTGTTTTGAGTGTCTAGTGCAGGGATGCTGTTTTGGTCTCCAACGTATAGGAGGAGGGTGTGCGCGGTTTCGTTCCATACGATGGCGATAAAATACCATTTACCTGCAACGAAACTGGTCGTGCTCGTGATTGAGGCCGTGGCTCCCCAGTCAAGAACCAAGTTTGATCCAGGTATCTTGGTTTCCATATTGTCGGCTTGACCCCACGGTCTGTTGGCGACGGTGTTCCATTTAACCCAGAATGAAATGGTACCAGCTGTCGAGCCCCAATTAGGTGTTCCATTTCCAATTTTCATGTACCCTCCAGTGGCATCAAGAGAATACATGTTGGAGGCCGTGGTGTAGGCTTGATAGTAGGTTGTCCACGTGCTTGCGGGTACAGAGGAAACGCCTGTTAGCGGATAAACAAATTTGCCCATCAGTTTCCTTCCTGTGCTTCCTGCGCTGGCGTTGAGCGTTATTCCAGAAGCGTCAGCACTACTATTTTTCAACAGATAGTAGCTTGAGCCGCCGATTGTTGTCGTCTCTTGATGTGCATAGAGTGTTTGAGTCGAAGCGGCTGATGTGGAGTTCCATGTCAATGCGGCAGTGTAACTGTTGAATGAAGAGGCCACAACAATGATTCCTCTTTGGTCTTGAACTTGAACAACGTAGGAGTAAGGGTTTATTCCAAATGGCACGTCAACGTAATATGTGCCATTTGCGTACGCTGTTGGTTCTGTGTTTGGATTTACGAGTTCCCAAGTTGAACTAGCGTTGTTGTAGTGATAAAAGTTGAAGTTCTGTTTTCCAAGGGTTACCAGAGGTTGATTCTGGTCTTGGGTTATGTTCAGGCATGCTTGCCCTGTAGTGATGTTGATGGTCTGGACGCCTAGTTTGCAAGAAGTCTGGTAGTTTACACCTAGAATTCCAAGCCCTGGCAAGTCGTAGTTTACAGTTAAGTTTCCGCTGCTGTAGCTTGTGCTCGCGAACCAATACGCTTGAAGTGCAGACCTGCTTAAGTTGAGTGACGTTCCCCATTCAGGATGCATATTTGCTATGTTTTGCAGTCCGGATTGAAGGTAATTTGTTGCTGAAGCGTTTGCGTATGACACGTTTCCAGTGATTTGTAGAACAGAGCCGTAGTAGCCTACTGTGAAACCCAGAATTTGTTTGATTGCAAGATTTGTTTCGTCTATCGCGTTTAGGATCGGTGGCTGATTTTGGACTGGACTGCTGCGAATTGTGGAGTAAGTGACTATGACTGTTGTGATGAGGATTACTGCCACAAGCAAAGCCGCGATTATTGAGAACTGGCCTTTGTTGTTCATGCTAAACTCCTCCAACTTGCCCGAGTTGCAAGACTACGAGCCTTGAGGTTCCACTGGCACCGTACTGAGAAGGAAAGAGCCTGGGCTTGTAACTGCAGAGAAGTCCAAGAGCCGTTAGCCTAATATCAGGTGTCCTCGCCAAGCCTAGAGCTAAGAAAGCACCTGAGAAAGCACCTGAGTTGGGATCGACATGCTTGTAGAATGCCCCAGGAAGCCATGTGCCTACCTGCTGCAGAATGTATGATGTCACGGTCAGATTGTATTTGTTCAGTATCGAAACTGGCAAGGCTCTTGTTGCAGTCTGGTAGGGGGAAGGATAAATGCCGTAGTAGTTGCAGTAATACGATGCTTCTGATGAAAGCCAGACGTTCGCTAATCCTGGGACATGGTCGCTGTCATTAGTGATCCATGTATCGTCGTAGCTATACGACGACTTGTTTAGCCCTTCAAGAAAGGCATTCAACCCCGAAGCGCCAACGCCCATCATTCCATAGATTCCCCAACCGTTCTGATTATTCGGAAATAGACCTGTATTACTCACATAATACAGTGGATACCCCACTATGCTTACCCATGTCCAGTTGTAGTAGTTAGTCGCGTTTCCCAACATGAATGAGTATTTTGCATATGAACTGTGTACCGTGTCATAACCTGCCGTCGCGTAGAAGCCAGAGGGAATTGGCACTGCTTCTCCATTCGTGTTTACCACCACTGCGCTGGTAATGTTTTCGTAGGGTGAGGCGGATATCTTCGTTCCATTCAATATTTGTCCAAGCTGGGTCGTGTTTTGGACCATTATTGTCACCTGAAAATACGGTGAAAGTAGGTTGTATAAGTCTTGAGCCAACGTTTGCGCTGTGTATCCTGTGATCCACCATCCGTTAGAGTCGCTGCAATTCAATATGTAGAGTGTTCCTCCGCCTCCATGTTCACCGATTTTCTCGGGGGTGGAATTGAAAGTCGCGTTTGAGGAAGCAACCAGGTAAGTAGCAACGTCGGAGCTTATGCCCAAGCTCTGCGCGTTCGAGATCGAATTGACCATGCTGTAGAGCTGGGTTCCTCCGGTTGACGCGTCGTAGACGGTTAAATTGTAGACGATGTTTGGGGGCAGGCTGGCGGAAAGCGCAGTTTGAAGTTGGCCCCATGATGGGTCATTAAGTGCCGTGAAGACTGTTTGGCTGAGGTCATGGTCAGAGTCTAACATTTCGAGCGTCGTCAATGCTAGTCTTCGGAGATTTATCGGTGAAACTTGCTGTGGCTGAGGCAGGAACGCAAAGAACGAAGCTATTATTGAGGCTCCTGTGATGATGACGATTACGAGCAGAACCTCTATGGTTCGCATCATTCTAGCTCACCACCTGATAACCCTGCAGACTCCACAATGCAAGTTTTGCCTGATAGGAGACGCCGCCGACTGTGACTAGACGTGTGTCTGTGGCAACCCAGTCTTTTGCAAGCGGGTTCGCTCCGAAAACCACTGGAAAAGACATGGAGCTTACTCCCCACGGCATCAACACGATGCCAGAATTGTTGTACGTGATGGCTAGAATGCCGGTGTTGTTTGTTGGGACTACGATATTGCTGTAAGCGCCTGGACTGATGTTTCCGGTGCGATTGGAAAGAGGCATTTCGCGTAAGGTGAAGTCTTGGGCTAGCAGAACAAAAGTTGCGTTGTAAGCGATTGTTTGGTTATTTCCTCCGTACGGGAAGTCTGCACTGTTAGCGAGAAGCACGCTTCCGTTGCTGAAATCAGCAATGAGGGGTACTGGATAAGGTATTGGATAATTGTTGTTGTAGAAAATGTGTTCGTAATCTCCGGCTCCGACCAGTCCGCTTGAGCGGGCATACGCGATTATGGCGTATGAGGTGTTTGTTCCATCGAAGCCTGAAAAACTCAGGAAAGCCTGACCTTGGCTATTCGTCACACCAGTGCCACTAGTGATGTTGTAGGATGGATATTGGGCCTGACCTGTGACGTTGACGAGACAGTAGCTCACGTTGGCGTTAGCAAGGGGGTAACCGTTTCCGGTTACGCTAACGATTAGGTTTAATGGAGTATCCGACGCTCGACTTATGCTAACTGTTAGTATCGGAGTTATGGTAAGGCTAAACCCGTAGGTTCCGTTTATTCCAAGTAGTCCTGCCACGGTTGAGTAGTTGACGACTTCGTTGAAAGGCACAAGTAGCGATTTTCCGAATCCAACAGTAAGGTTGCTGTAGTACATTTTGGTCATGGGATAGTACAGCGGGTTTGCCGACGAATAGTTGAGTCGCATGAGTGAAAATGGGCTGAGCGCGTACTGCGTGAATTCTGGGTCTTGTAGGCCGAAAGTCGTGGGGATGCTGTTTGTTGTTCCCCAGAACGTCGTGTTTGCCGAGTCAAGTGGACTGCCAGGGTTGAGAAGCATGTTATCGAGCAGGTCACTGCATTTGGTTGCGAGATTTCTGTGGCTCTGGTACAGAATTGCAGTTTGTATGGTCTGGTTGAAAAGACTCACGAAAAGAAGTATTGCTCCTAGCAAAACTGTGAGGGAAACAATGTGATCGATCGTTGCGCCAGTCATTTTTGTCCTCCTATCCTCCGAACTTTAGCAATATTGTTCCATTCGAAAACTTTTGGGCGCTGACGCATGCGTTCGTTGAATTGCTCACGAAGATGGATTGCTGCCAAAGAACATTGGATCCTAAGATAACCGTGGTTGTCACTGAGTTTGAGGTTCCAACCAATTTTACTGTTAATTGTAGGAAGGATGGATTTGACCCAGGGTTTGTGCTCGAGGACAGAGTTGCGTTTCCCATGTAGTAAGCGCTCTCAATGAACGGTGGAAGTCCTGGGGAATAGGTTACTGTTCCTGTAGGTATCGTGTCGTGATTCAGGGAGAAATACAGTTGCTGCACCGCGCTTCCCAAGTGACCTGCAACATCTTGGAGAGCAAGTGTTCTTCGCGAATCTACCCACGTGTTCATGAGCCAATTTGCAAAAATGGGAAAAAGAAAGATCTGAAGTATCAACACCGGCATCAGAATCACGTACTCGATTGTCACGTGTGGCATTCATATTCCTCAAAAGTGGCTAAGCATACACTCCCAGAGAAACGGTCACATTTCCAGTAAAGAACTCCAATGAAGCCTGCTGGCCTGCTGGGACTAGCACCTCTTTAAATGAACTGTTGAAATTGAAAAAGGTTGAGTCGAACCCTAAAGCTGATTGTGGAAAGTCAACGGTTATCTTGATCTTGTTGATATTTTGTGTTTGATTAACGTTGAATGCTGTTGCCATAAGTGTAACGGATTGTGAAAGGTGCAGGTCTTTTCCTGACGGTTGAAGGATGGGCAAAAAGCAGTTATAGTAGCCCGTATTTGCTATCGTCGAATTCAGCATCCTTATTGAAGGGGCAACGACTACTCTTATGTAATTGCCATCATTCATTGGAACTCTTTCGATCACGAAAACATTACTTACTGGTGCCGAAGTGCCCTGTAAGAGAAAGGAACTATTTGATGTGGGAGATATGAGTTCCTTGTAGTTGTTGGCAATGTTATAAGTGTTTGTGGGCATGTTGAAAAAGAGGGCGCCTGTGCTGAAGCTGGCGATCCGCGTGTAATTTGTACTATTTACGTATTTTACGTAAAGAGTGTAGTTCAATGCGACGGATTGAAAGGTGATTTGACCAAACTTGCTTGCGTAACGCATTGTTTGCGTGCGTCCAATAGTCCATGCTACGTCGTCTATTTGGAGACCGACTGTCTGCATGAACTGTTTCATTGCGCTGAACTCGTTTTCTGCCATTCGTGCGTTCAAGTAGTTGTTTGCGAAGACGACAGTAACTAGGAGCATCACCACTATGGCGCTCGTGATTATTGCGGTGGAAATGGCTGGGCTAACCGCCTTTTTATCGTTTCTGAGCCGATGTAGCATGTTAATCTTCGTTCTTCCTTGATCCTTTTTCCTACGCAAATTTCACGAATATCGGCATTAGTTTCGCAGCCAACACCGATATTACCACAAGAATTGCTGCATGCTTGAAGCCTGCCGCAATTGATTCCTCGCTTATCTTACCTGCTACTATACCTATCAGATAACTGGAGAAAATGCATGATGTGTTGAATATGGCTACTATCCAGCCCATGTCTTGCGGCGGCGTTCCTCCGGATATCCCAAAAGTACCTGAAGTGAAGCTTAACATCATGGTTGTTGTTATCACAAGAAGAAGAGCGCAGAAATAGGGCATCATTATGTACGGACGGGTTTCCGACTTCTTTTGTTTTTCAACTTCTTGCGTTAAGTTGTTAAAGCGAGCAAGCGATTCTATCATTGCGATTGTGCCGCCGCCCACATCGACAGTTTCAACGAGCAAGAACATGACAATCTGAGACATCCAGCTTCGAGTTCTCTTGATAAAATCCATTATCACTTTTCGGACAGGAATTCCCCAGGAGATTTCTGAGCTTATCTTGCGTAGTTCTTTGCTGAATACACCGTAGTCGCGACGTGAAAGACTTTCAATGCATTTTTCTGGCGACAGGCCAGTTTTTCTGACTTCTGTCAAGTCTCTAAGAAAACTGTTTATGCCCTGTTCAGTCTGCGTCTTATGGGTTGAGAGTTTGCTGTGCAGTATCGCGGCGGGCGCCGTGGCAACAAACAACGATACGGCGGTGGCCACGGGCAGGTCGACTAGTGAGCCAAAGATTTTGAAAACGTAGAGCAACAGGAACAGCACTGCGCCTATGATGCCGCAGAGTCCAAACACCTTGTAGGGACGCATCTCGGTGACAGGAGTCTTGGGTTGCATGCTGTGTGCCAAGTAGATGAACATCATTGAAAGCATAGGACTGAGCACGTATGTGTAGAGGATTATCATTGAAGTGGACCCTCCGCCGCCTACGCCGCCGCCGATGTTTTCAACGCTGAACATGATGTAGAAGCAGAGGGACATCATGACGTTCACAATTATGAAAGTCTCTAGGAGCATTCCAAGTCTTTCAGCGGCGGCTCTGACACGCAGTGCTCTTGCTTTGAAGATGTCTTCGGCTTTTCTTTCAAGGAAGTGTCCGATGTCGCCGCCGATGATTACCGTCGACGCGTACCCCGACAAGAAATCTTTGAAAATGTCGAGGGGGTTTTTCTTTGCAGCGTTTTCAATTGCAGTAAGCGGGTCTATGCCGAAGATCTCAACGTCTTTTATGATTTCTCTTGCCTCGCTCTTCATTCCTGGCAGCAGCTCGACTTCGGAAAGTCTTTTGAAGCTGCTGTACGGTGCTATGCCTCCAGAGGCCATTACGCTGATGTAAGATGAAGCGAACGGCATCTCTCTTTCCAAGTTGGCTGCTCTCTCACCGGCCCTGGACATTGGAACTAGGAAAAACCCGATCATTACGAAGAGCGGAAGAGGAATCAGGAAAATGACTGGGATGAAGCCGTAGAGAAGCATGATAACTGTGCTGACTGCCGATACTGGAATCGTTAAGACGGCCATAAAAAACATTAACGACACGTAGGTTTCAGGGTAAATCTTGATCCTTGCTTTTTCCAAGTAGTCTTTAAACTCTACGACATGTTTCAGAAAAGAGGGCGCCGTTCTTCCAAAGATGCGGAAAGACCACGCCTCAAGGGTATCTAGAAACGGCAACTGCCTTAACCTCCTCCCCTGCGAGAACCTTCTCATAGATCTGCTTTGGCTTGGCAGAATACTCTGCTATTATTGCGGCCACGTCCTTGTAGCTTCTGATGTCGTGTTCTCGCATCCAGTGGAGTACGACTCTGCGTTTCTCAATTTCTGCGATGAGGTCTTTCTTGCTCATGCCCATTCGCTCGGAGATCCCTGCAAGCATCACGCTCTTGTCAAATGCTTGTATGTGTTCGTCCTTGTTCGGGTACCATTTGAACACTGTCCTGTAGTCCTCGTAGTCCGCGATCTCGTTGACGTTCAGTATACGCCTGTACGCTTTTCGCTCGGTGTTCTTGATCAGGTGGACTCTTTGAACCGACAGCACTATGTTCATCAACGGAATGTATGCTGGAGAGATGTCCATGGGTTTAGAAGTCAGTCGTTTAATCGCTGAATCCAGGTTTTCAGCGTGCATGGTGCACATTCCACCGTGGCCCGTGGCCAAGGCTTGGAAGAGCACGTAAGCTTCTTGTCCTCTCACCTCTCCCACTATGAGTATGTCTGGACGGTGCCTCATCGAAGTTTTCACCAAGTCGAAAAGTGCAACTTCTCCCGTGCTGTCTCCGCCCAGGCCATAGCTTTGTCTGGCGATTAGTGAAACCCAGTTTTCGTGAGGCAGATTAAGCTCAGCTGTTTCTTCTATTGTTATGACTTTGCTTCCAGGCTTGATCAGGCAGGCCAGAGCGTTTAGAGCTGTTGTTTTTCCTGCTGCTGTTCCACCTAGAACCATGATGGAGGCTCTGTGTTCAAGGCATTGCCAGAGGTAGGCGGCCATCTCCTCCGAGAAAGTGCCTATGTTTATGAGGTCTATGATTGAATATGGGTCTTCTCTGAACTTCCTTATGGTGAAAGCGGTGCCGAAAGGCGTGACTTCGCGTCTGTAGCACACCGAAAGCCTGTGCTTACCAGGCAGCGAGGCATCGACGATCGGGAAGGCTGAGCTCACGTGTTTTCCAGCCATGTGCACGAGCTTAACAACAATGTTGTCAAGTTCTTCGTCCGTCTGAAACGCGATGTTCGTTTCGATGCTCTCATACGTTCGGTGCCAAATGTAGACGGATTTGTTCACACCGTCACATGAAATATCTTCAATGTTCGGGTCTCGCATCAACGGGTCGATCTGACCGAACCCTACAAGGTCTCTTTCCGCGTGGTAGAGAATCTTGTACCACGACACGTCGGGCAACCAGCCGAGGCTTATGCGGTATTTGTCAACGATCTTCTTTGCCTCGTCTGCAAAGAATCTTCTGGGGTCTAGAATTTCTTCTTTTGGGGACTCGATCTCTGCGAGGAGTATTTCTAGGATGCGGTTGTAGACGCTTCTCTCCAGCGGATCGAGCTGCAACTCGTCTAGAATGTACTTGTGCTCCCCGGTTTTTGGGTTTTGTGCGATGGCCACGTGGGCGAAAGGTTCGTAGAGCGGGTATTTTTCCACGACCTTGTGCCCTCTGGGCACTGGTTTAGGCGTTGGAGGAGGGAGGGTTGCCGCCTGGCGCTTTTTAAAGTTGAGTTTGATCTGCACTGTCTTCAGCTTTGCCAGTTTCCCTTTGAGCCGCAACTGTGTCATTGTTGTTCTCCTGTTCTATACTGTTCATATGTGGACGGTCTATTAAATATTACGTCTCACGAGACCTTACTGCCCTTCCGTCTCTTCCTTGGTTGAAACAACGATGAGCTTCATCTTGATCAGGACAAGGACTAGGACCGCAGCAACTATTGGAATCGCAACGAGAAGCACTGTTAACAACGGGAAGCCTTGTTCTTCAGGAGCAACGATCAATGTCACGTTTGACTGTCTCTGCTGATATCCGCTTTTTGCTAACGTAACCGTTATGTTCAGCGTGTCTACTGGGGCTTGTGGAGCGTTTATGATGAATGTGCAAGTTCCAGTTGAGTCTGTGACGTTTGTCAGTGGGCCTCCGTAGCCGTATGACATCGTGACTGTTGCACCGGCCACTGATGTGCCGTCTTCCTTGCATGTCACGTGTATCGACACCGTTTCTGTTTGGCCTGACCTGAGTGTCACTGGGGTTGTCTGAAAGCCAAACGTCCTAGGGTTCACTGTGATGTTCAGCTGACCTGCGTTGTCAAGGTATCCCGTTTTTGAAGCTGTTGCTGAAAACGTGAGATTCGTGGCTGCATTAACTAGGGGTGCAGTGAAGGCGAATGTCACGTTGCCAAAGCCGTCTGTCACTCCTGTCGTCTGGGTGAAGCTTCCGTTGGCTGTCGTGATCGTGACGTTTGCCCCTTGAATCGGAGTGTTTCCGTATCCCACGTGAACCACGACGTTTGATTTCCCTTCGGAATAGATGATGGATGAATCTGAAATGATGTTGACTGAAAGAACCTTGGGCCTTACGGCGACTACCGTTTGACTCTCAGCGTCTACGTATCCGCTCTTGGCTGCTGTCGCAGTTATAGTGACGTTGAGTCCGTCGCTCGATGAAGTTTGAGGGGCTGTGAAGGCAAATCCTGAGATGCCTGTTGCGTCTGTTAGCTGCGTTGTCGTCGAGAAGTTTCCGCCAGCGTCTGAGGTCACAGTGACCGTTGCATTCGCAACCGGGTTCGAGTCAAGAGTCACCTGCGCAGTTATGATTGCTGTTTCTTCCGAAAGAATTACGTCGGGGCTGGAGGTCACTTTCAAGACGAGTCTTCGAGGTTCAACGCTTACGGTTACTTGTCCCTGTCCGTCAGCGTATTGCAGTTTACTGGCTGTGGCTGTCACGGTGACGTTGACTTGACTCAGTGTCTGCGGGGCCGTTAGTGTAAATGCTGCTGAACCGTTTGAGCCTGTTGCTCCAGCATTAGCTGAAAGTGTGCCGCTGCTGCACGATAATGCGAGGTTAGCCCCGGTCACGGGTTGTCCAGAGGGATCTGTCACGTAAACAGTCAATGCTGTCGTTTCTTCAGACATTATCGTCGAAGGTACGGGGATCACCTGAACTCTGAGGGGTGGAAGAACTCTGATGTACTTGTAGTCGGAACCGTCTGTGTACCCGTTCATTGAGGCTCTTGCGATTATTCTTACATCCGTTGTCTCCGTGATATTTGGTGCTGTAAAGTTCGCTGTGAAGTACCCATTAGCGTCCGTGACCCCTGACTGGGGTGAGAATACTCCGCCCCTTACGGAGAGCAGTGTGACGTTGGCGTTAGCAGCTCCGCTGCCTCCGGCTGACACATAAACCGTAACCGATGTCTGTCCGTTGTAGGCAACAGTAGAATTGCTCAGAGTGACTGATGCTCCCAGCTGAGGAAGGTTTGCGACGGTTACCGTCGTGAAAGCAGGGGCGCTCCTGCTTCCGAAATCGTCCTCTACGGTCAGGCTCGCGACGTAGGTTCCGGTTGAAGAGTAGCTGTGATTGAAAAGTGACAGTGTCGTCCAACCGCTGTTTCCAGTGTCATTGAAGTCGAAAAAGTATTGGTAAACGCTTCCATCATCCTGTGAGTCTGTTCCCACGAGCATGACGGCTTGACCCGGTGCCACTAGGAGCTTGTCTGTCCAGAGAACTGCCGTTGGAGGCAAGTTGTTGTATGCAAATGGGTGCGTTAAGAACGGTATGAAAACGAGGTTTGTGCCGTCGCCTCCGACGCTGTTTCCTTTTCCATACGGGTTCAACGAGTCATGTTTCGGGCCAGTCTTCTGGCCCCAGTAGTTGTGTGCTGCGTTAACGGTGCCGGCGTATGAGGGGGCTAGTTCGACGCCTTGGCCGTTCTCGTATATGTCGTTGAAGTAGACTTGATGACTTGCGAAGCCATCGTATTGTATCCCGACGGTGTTGTTTGAAATGTAGTTGCGGGTGACGTACGTGCTCACGTTGGCTGAGATAAGAAGCCCACAGTTGTTTGATGTGACGTTGTTCTCAGTTATGACCGTGTTGCCGAGGGTGTTCGCTTCTAAGAGTATTCCGTTTTGTTTGCTGGAAGAGATATCGTTTTGTCTGATGTCCATTGTTCCGTTTAATTGACCAGTTATGAGCAAACCGTTTCCGTTTGATGCGATGACGTTGTTGTGCACGTCCACTTGGTCAACGGCGGCTATGAGGACGCCGTTTCCGTTTGAATCTATGATGTCGTTTTCTATTGAAACAAGGTCCCCACCGGCTACGTTGATGGCGCTTGCGCTGTTGTTAGCTATCTCGCTATTCCGGATGGTTAGAGTACCTCCATTCAACGTGATTCCGTTCTCAGAGTTCGAGCGTATCGCACTGTTTTGAACGTCTAGGGAACCGTTATCCATTGTTATCCCGTTTCTTCCGTATTCCATGATACAGTTCAAGAACAATGACGATTGTGTTCCATTGATTTCGATTGTCTCCCAAGCGACAGTGCTGGACGGGTCGTTGGTTGTGAAATGAATGTTCCGCTCTTTTGTTCCGTTTGCCAAGATTCTTCCGTTCACTATCAGCGAAAAGTCCCCTCCAAACCTGACCTCAACGCCAGGCTCGATCGTGAGTGTTGCACCCGGGTTAACGGTCACGTTGTTAGAAAGAACGATCGGGCTGTCCACCAAGGTCCATATGGTGTCTTGGGTGATCACGCCTTCAACGTATGTCGCCTTGACGGTGGGCAGGGTTTTGTACACGATGTTGAGAGAACCAAATACTATGGTGAATAGGAATAGTATTAACGTGAACTGTTTTTTCATGGGGAAGCATCCACTTTGTAGTCGAGCTTGTGCTATTCCTCTTGTCCGAATTGGCTTAAGCGTTATGAATTCAGGATAAAACTTTAGAATCTTGAGCTACATGGTTTTCTGGTTGTGCCTGGTTGGGCAAGAGATTTAACGAAGTGCAAGAACAACCTAATCCACAGTTGAGGGGAGGCCGCTTGAGAAGTTTCACTGCGTTCGCTCTGGAAGATTTTCCGCTTGTGAAGCCAGGAGACAATGTTGCAAGAATCATCGTTGAGACTTGTGAAAAGAACGGTTTTAGGGTTCAGGAAGGCGACGTGATCGTTGTTGCGCAGAAGGTCTTCTCGAAGGCTGAAAATCGTTTGTCCAGACTAAGAGAAGTTGTTCCTTCAAGAAGAGCCCAAGAGCTTGCCAAGACGACCGGGAAGAGTCCGAGGTTCGTGGAGCTTGTTTTGAGGGAGGCTGCGAACGTGCTCAAGGCTTCTCATGAAGTGCTGCTGGTCGAGGACAAGCGCGGTTTGATATGTATAAACGCTGGAATAGACAAGTCGAACGTTGAGGGGACGGGAAACTTTGCGTTGTTGCCCGAGAACCCTGATGAGTCCGCGAAAGAGTGCCGCTCGGAGATGAAGAAACTGACAGGCGTGAACGTGGCCGTCGTCGTTTGCGACACTTTTAGTCGTCCTTTCAGGCGTGGGCAGGTGAACTTTGCGATAGGAGCTGCTGGAATCAACCCGTTCAGGGATTATCGCGGGACGCGTGACTTGTTCGGTCAGGTTTTGAAGGTTAAGAATGTTGCTGTGTTGGATGAGGTTGCTGCTGCGGCGGAGTTGCTCATGGGACAAGGGAAGGAAGCTAGGCCCGTTGTCGTTTTGAGGGGCATGAGCGGTCCTGTTGAGTTCTGCGACAAGTGCGCCGCAAGTGAGTTGAGCATCTCTCGTAGCGAAGACCTCTTCAGCGGTGTCCTGTGAGACTCAGGCTGTCACGCTCTTTTTCGCAATGTGTCGTTGTCGGTGGGTATCCTGGGTAATACTTCAGCTCAACTTTGTTGTGCAGTCTTGGCGGTAAGCTCAGCTTCTCGGCACGTCTTGAGAAAAATCCTAATATTCCTCTTTGTGTTTCAAAACACCGTGAATTTTTGAATTTTGCTTCTCTCTGTTCCCCTTTTCTTGGATGGAAAACCTTTTAAATCGAATGATTACAAACTATAGAAAGAACAATTTAAATGAGGAAAGAAAAATGAAAAAGTATTTGATCGGACTTCTAGTATCTGCGATGATCGTAACATCTCTCTTAGGAGCAGCGTTCATACTCAATGTTAAAGGAGACACTTCTAGCGACTACTTACAAGTTCAAGGAGTGCTTAACACCGACACCTACTTGCTCTATCCATATACGAACAGTAACATGACTATAGGTTTCTCCAAATACGGCGAGATGACAAACCCATACACTGGCAATGGCATGAACTATTCTGGCAAAGATCCATTCGCCAACGAAGGCGTTCTACAGCAATACTGGGTTCAAGGATGGGAACTAAACGCGCGTTATGTTCACAGAGTCTACGGTGGACGGAACCTATGGGCGTTCGCAGAATTCTCCGACTTGATACAGACCGGAGGAGACTGGGTTAACATGGCGACTAATCCGTACGGTGCGCCGTACGGAGGGCGAAAAACCAGTGGAATTGCAACAACCGATCCCATAATAGTGCTCTACAATGGACCTAGAGAATTTGTTGCACAGTTGACAACGCACCTCAATGACACAACATTGGGAACGAGCTGGAGAGTACTTGACGTCGTATTCACCATAATCTTCGAGAAAGACAAGAAAGAAGTCACTGTGCTCAAAGACATCAAATTGACGATGGACGAAAAAATCTTAAGTGGACCCGTAGACGTGATGTTCAGCAACCGCGGTGAATGGGACCTTGGGCCTTCACCAGACTGGAAGAGCTACGTACACTTCTGGCATGACACTCCATTGCTCACAACGCCATATGATGTAGACTACACGCTTGCCCTGAACATCACAAGAGAATACGTATACTCGAACACTTCTTGGAACAGCGCCTACACAGGTCTGAACCTGGTGAACGACATCGGTGGTCATCCGTGGTATGGTCCGCCAGTGGTTTCATTCTCCGAATTCGTCTACGTGAACGGTCTGTGGCAAAAGAACGGAAAGAACTACACGCTAGACTACAACACGGGCCAGCTAACGTGGCTCACCGTGCCAGCGACTGGCTCAGGCGTTGAAATCTACTTCAAACTCTACAGAAAACCGAACGAATATAACGACGCCTACACAGTATCCTACACTACACCTGGAAGATATGACCTAGCGCAAGTGATAGCAAGAGACAACTCGAGCGTAGGCTTTGAAGCCTTCTGGCCCATCTTGAGCGACTACACACCAGACGGATGGACTACTGCGTTGCTTCCGATTTACAACACAAGCGACCCTGACATGGTGCCCGCATCTAAGGAACCGGACATACCGTTCATCATTGGACAATGGGATTTCATGCTGGACTACACTACGGCTCAGGGCTACGGGAAACAGTTCAGAGGCGTATCAGTCATCGGCCTAGTGGACCATCACGATGCAGACGATACGGAAATGGCCGCATTATTGGGTGGAACCCACCATAATACTCCAGACAGAGAAGCTCTCTTCCAACTGAACGAAGTGTTCAACCCGTGGGACCTAGTGTCTGCAGTTGAGAAGAAGGACACAAGAAGCTGGGTCGAATTCCTCTATGGATACACGTCCTACGCGTTGAAACACACGCCAGTCGTTAAGGTTGACGACAACTATTGGGACCAGTACGCAGAGTTCACTGAGAGAGTCGAGTGCCTAGAGACAGGTAAACTGCTGCACAGATACGCACTTGACCCCGTGCATGGCAGCCTGAAAGACTACAGTTTCTCTGTTGACTCATACACTGGGATCGCCACCATCTCGGGCCTCAACGCAAGTCTGCACTACAAAGTACTGTATTCGACCAACGACTACTGGCTTGGCAGCTACATTTTGCTTGACATCAACTCAGTGACTAACCAAGCGCTAACCGGTAGCCCGATATCGCTCTTTTCTAAAGAAGAATACGGCTACATCACCGACACGCTTGGAGTGAAATGGGCGGCTGACTTACATAATCTCGCAGTGAGTTTCCAGAACAAGACAACGAACTCATTCAGCACCCCTGAGGCTGCCAACATATGGTTCACCCCATCGAGTTACTACAACGAATTCAAAGTGTTCTTTGAGAACACGGCAATTCTGACAAACTACGAAAACTTCCCTGCAACTATGAACAATTCAGCCAGTGCTAATTTCAACTTGACAGCAACAATCACCGACCCAATAACCTACAGCGTGTCCGAACCCTACGGTAATGACACGGTCCACGTTCACTATTTCGACCCACAGATACACGTTTACGCAGCTGCGGTTTCGAACGGAACACACTACAACATGACATGGTACGTGGAGATTACGAACTCCCAGTACTATCTGTACAACGAAGAAATAGGCGGACGCTACGAGTGGGCGACTGTCGGAAGAGACTCAAAGCCCATCGATTCGATCGGCACATCCCTAGTTACAGCGGCCTTCAAGGACAAGCAGGTGGAGGTAGGAAACGCGGGACTGGACATGATATTCACTGAAAGCGGCGTGCAGAGCGCACCGAACATCATGAGCAAGTCTGGGTCAGGCAGCTCTTGGGCAGACTATTACATGAGCGGCGACACGACGGTACCAGGGAACAGAACAGGCTTATCGGACGACTGGTGCACGTATTGGCCAGTTAGTACGTCAAACCTGATCTCGGTCGGTGGCCCATTGGCAAACATGCTGACATACTACACCAACGATTACGAACCTGCACTCTACGGAATTTCATGGTACACACCCTACGGCCCATGGAACGGAGCCGTCGATGCTCTAACATGCTGGAGCAAGAACGCCTACTTCTCAAGCAACACGACGGGCTATGCAGTAATCAGCACATACTTGGATATCAACGGAACGGAGATCTTCAACGTGTGGGGCGTGTGGGGAAGAGACACCTTCTACGCTTGCCAGTGGCTAGCAGGAGACGTGGTAAGGAATCCGGTGACTACGTACTACGCGAACGACGGAACCACTGAATACTATTGGTACTACTCGGGAATACGATATCTGCAACAGGTCAACTGCGGCGTCACGGGCATCATTCTGAAGATGGACTTCACGGACCCGAAGCACCCAGCGTTCAGCATCGTTGAACACTTGGGCACGATAAGTGAGAAGTTGCCGATACACCCTGATCCATAAACCCTAAAACCTCTTTTTTTATTTTTCCCATTTTCTTTAGATATCTGTAAACTCACTAATCACACTCAGAGGACAGTGGATTTGCGCGTTTCAGTGGTGATTCCGACTTTCAACCGATGCTCATTGGTCACGAGGACTCTGGATTCACTTTTGACGCAGACACACAAAGATTTCGAAGTGATCGTGGTCGACGACGGTTCTGTTGACAGAACAAAAGAGTCAGTCGAACCGTACGTGGGCAGAACGATCAGGTACACGAGAACTCCGCACAGGGGAACACCTTTCGCATGGAACCTGGGCGTGAACGAAGCAAGAGAAGAATTTGTCTTTCTCAGTGGCGACGACGTCGTAGTCGACTCGCATTGCCTGAGCGCGCTTGCCGCGGCTCTCGACAGAGTCGACGCGAAGACGTTTGGAGCCGTTGCGCCGAGGCTGGTGTACACTCTCAACGTGCACAGTTCCGCTGTAGGAAATGCTGGAGCGTATGCTCACATCGAACCATGGAGCGGCGACGTAGCTGGCTCTTTCGACGTGGAAGCGAAAGAAGTCGTGGAAGTCCCGATCTTGCATGGCTACTCCATGATTCGGAAAAGCGCATTTCTGGATGTCGGCGGGTTTGATGAACGAACGTACACTGGCAATTACTGGCGGGAGGAAACGGACCTTTGGTTACGGTTCAAGCGCAAAGGTTACAAACTGTATTACCAGCCTAAAGCAAAAATCTACTGCCAAAAAAGTCTGACAAGGGGGGGCCAGTGGTCAAACGTCGGGGAGAAAAGGTCGCTGTACGAGTACTACGTGGTCAGAAACCATAGAAACTATCTGAAGAAGTTCTATGGCAAAGAAAGATTTTTTATGCTTCCAACATTCATAATTCGAAGAATGTACGAATGGTTGATGCAGATGCATGCTCACGTTCAGCATCACTGACAAGGCTTCTACACTGCACGTACTTCGAAGGCTGTGCACAAGGTTGACGGAGGCGTGTATTGACAAAAAATAGTGTCAAGAGGGCTTTAGCGAGTACAACTGGTGCCATCCAGGAATGGACTGCTAGACTTGCGCAATTGGGCAAGAACCTGCACTCTCCGAAGATTCTCTATCCGTTCGTTCTAGGAGCGGCTATACGTTTTGCCTTCGCTCCCTTCATGGAGCAAAGGTGGGACATGTACGTTTGGAGGATAGAGCAAGTACTGGTCTACAATTATCATGTTAACCCTTTCTGGCCTCAATCTGGAGTTCCTCTTGAACTTGCTTGGTCATATCCTCCCATGTGGCTTCTAACGCTCTTAGCAATCTATCCGGTCTACTCACTTTTCTACTTTCCTCAATTACCAGCCAGCATCACTGTTTTGTGGCGCAAATGGGCAGAGACGGGTAACCTCTTTGAAATCTACCGCTCATTCGTCCCAGCCGGACTTCCCATATTAGATTTGATTGACAAGACACCTATCATAGTGGCTGACCTTCTAATCGCCTTGGTCCTGTATGAACTTATCAAGCGAGAGTCTCCAAAGCATGCCTACTATGCTCTTCTTGCATGGCTCTTCAATCCCTACGTCATCTGGATCTCATCCGTATGGGGCATGTTTGACGCAATCCCAGCGCTTCTCGTGCTATTATCGGTTTATCTCTTGATAGCGAGAAAATACAGATCCTCCGCCATACTCTTGGCAGTCTCTGTGCTGTTCAAGCTATACGCAATCATACTCATCCCAATAATGTTTCTTATTATCTACAAGAGAGGGGAAAAAGTCAAAGCACTGAGATATTTCCTACTTTCAACGCTTGTCGTTCTGATAGCAACATTCACGGCCTATGCTATCGCGGCTTCTCTCGCCGGTCAAGATCCATTGTCCCTATCAACTCAACTAATAGTGAACCTGTTCTACAAGCGAGCCTCTCCCGATTGGGGAGGCCAGAACCTCTTTCAAAACCTCACACCGCTCACGTTCCTCAATGAGATATTTAAGGATCTACACGTGAGCATGAACATTCCGATTTCGCCTCTCTTGATGGGCATCGCTCTGATCTTTCTTGCTTTCCAGATTCTCAGAAGCAAACCGTTGCAGGACCAAGAGATCATAGCGTATGCGGTCGTTGCACACTTTGTCACTTACCTCACCTACAGCGTCGTCAATGAGCAATATCTAATATGGGTGCTGCCGCTGATTCTGGTCTTAGCCGCGAAAAAGAACAGCGTGAACCTCAGACACTTCTACTGGGCTATAAGTGGATTCTTCATCTTGGACATCATGTATCGTTATGATCTTTCGTATTTCATATCTCCCTATATTTCTCTGACGCCCCCTGAAGCCAGAATTCCAGTGTATCTTCTGATTCAGCCTTTAATAGTTATCATTATCTACGCACTGGGAATCAAACTCGCCACAGGGAAACCGAACAAAAAGCAATAGCAGATGCCATAAAGAATGTCTGACATTTTCGTTTCGATCAAGACCCTTATTGAATTCGTTCAAAAGACTACGTACCGAAGCGATGGAAAAGTGCAAAGAACATTGTTCAATATTTCCTATGGGAAGCGCAGGCGAAGGATAAAAGGAGAGCCAACAATGAATGAAAATTCGTTTGAAACTCGTTGGTCCCCTCCTTGTTTCCATTTTAGATTTGTGTCTCTCTTTCTAGAGTTTTGATTGTTGCGGAAGTTTTGAGCCAAGAGTTTTAAAAGAAGACTGCAAGAATCTTCGGTTAATCTCGAATTCCTCGAGTTCGAATTTCCTCTGTAAGTACTCATCGAGAAAGGCGATCTCTAGCGCCGTGGCGCCTGTAGCGGTTGGCTCAATGTCTGCTATTTCTTCGATCTAATAGTGACCTATCACAGTGGTTCTCTTTTCTCGATAAACTCCACTAGCGTAGCGGGTCCTTCAACTAACACAGCCGTTTACGGAACGGAAGCGCGCTCAAGGTTGAGCAGGCCTGTCTAATCAGGGTATTTCAAACTTGTCTATTTCTGAAATCCTTCACAAGAACCAACAAGTCGAAAAGCATCTTGCCAATTGCGATTGAAAGAAATGGGTAAAGCACGATTTGTGAATAGAAATAGGCATTCCTCGATACAAAAACAAGGACTCCTATGTAACAAGCTAACCAGATCAAGGGGGCCTCAACTTGGTGGTGTTCCAGCCCCTTAACGAGCATGTATGCGACGGCAATCCAGCCGAGCAGCAGAAATAAATCATAAGCATGCTGATAGTTCCACGGATACTCTACCATTGATCTAATCAGCCAATCAACAATGATCGAATGGCTAGACAACTGCGTCGACGAGATTGCTTGGAAAAGCTGTGAATTTAGAAGATACCCGTACAAGGGATAGATCAAGAATAGTGCCCCTCCAATGACCAACGTCAGAAGACTCTTGGATACCTTTTTCTTGATTGTGAATCCTTTGCTGAAAATTACTGTCAGCGCCACGGCAGGGATTGCAAATACCCCCGTGCCTTTGCACAGAGATGCAGAGCCTGCAAAAATCGAAGACAAGACTAACCACTTGGGCCCGCCTTCGTCGAGGTGCTTCGTAAGAGCGAAGAACGATAGCATTGAAAAAAAGGCTACGCCTTGGTCTAAAAATATCATTTGCTGCATGAGCACTATTGAAGGCGCGACAGCATAGGTCAAACCTGCAATCACCGCAGGTCCGTTTCCATATCTCTTCTTGCACACAATCATTACAAGGTAGATTGTAGGGAGACAAAAAACAAGTATCGAGGTCAACCTCGACCCATAGAAGGCCAAGTCTGATCTGAAGGCAAAGCGGAAGAAGGCTTTAACTATTCCTAAAATTGAAGGATACAGCACAGGATGGTCGAGCCAGGGCTCAACCTGTTGATCTGGAGTAGTAGCTCCATAGCGTGCATAGACATCTGTGAAAGACGAACCCGTTCTAAGCTTCCCTTGGGACAGGTTGAAAGCCAGCCAATCATAAGTTTCCTCGTCAACGTATGGCCCCAAAGAATAGACGTTAACTCTAAGAATGAATGCTAACAAGACGATGAAAATGAAAGCTCCCGCGGAGCTTTTGAACAGAGTCTTGCGCAAACCAGTCGACATGACGATCCTTTGCTTCTAGACATACGATCAAAGGCGAAATGGCCTTTGACGTGGTCGTAACTGGTTGTAGCCTTCAATATTTAAAACTTTAAAAGCGATAAATTGACATACACTTCCCTTACCAAGTGTGGGCAAATTGTGACTAATGGAGAAAGTGCATGAAGTGCTTTGTAGTATTGCCTTGTTATAACGAGGAAGACAACATCGAGCCCTTGGTCTGCACATTGAATAATGCTTTCAGCCCTCACATGTCGTATGAGATAGTTGCTGTCAACGACGGCAGTAGGGATAGCACAAGGGCGCTCTTGAAAGAGTCCTCCAAAAAGTATCCTATTCACATGCTGGAACATGAAACTAACAAGGGACTCGCGGCGGCACTTAAGACTGGTCTAGGTTACGCTATTCAGTTTTCTAAGGATGAAGATCTCGTTTTCACGATGGACGCAGATAATACACACAACCCTCAGTTCATCATCGACATGATAAATGCTTCGAAGCATGCGGACATAGTGATCGGTTCGCGCTATGTAGAGAAGGGAAGACAGCTAAATGTTCCTTTTTACCGTGTGATGCTAAGCAAGACTGTGAATTTTCTAATTGCAAAGGTGATGAAGCTACCTGCTAAAGACGCGACTAGCGGATACCGATGCTTCAAGGCATCAACACTTCAGAAGCTGGATCTGATCTCAAAGCACAACCTTATTGAATCAAGAGGGTTCGAGGCCTCGCTTGAGATACTTGCGAAAGCTTACTGGTGCGATTCAACTATCAAAGAAGTGCCAATTACGCTAGATTACGGGAAAAAAAGAAGTAGAAGTAAGATGCGGCTGTTTCCAACCATCAGGAGATACGTTGCATTATTGGTGAAAAGCAGATCTTGGGCGAGCACTTTTAGAAACCGCTACCTGAACCAGACGTTTGAAAATGCGCAAAGACGTTGATAGAACGTTAGCGCGCGCTCGTGGAACTTGGATCATCCTAGACTACAGCCTAAAAGAAACAAGAGAGGTTGAGTATTTCCCGCCGTAAGAAGATAAGATATTAAGACTGCTGTCGAAAGGACAGGTAGAACAAGTTTGAACGCAAAAGTTAAAAGATTATTCAGAGGCCATAGAAAATAGAGGCTGCAAAAATGGATGAGTGGATTGTATGGGTTCTCCTAGTCATTGTTTCCTTGATCGGATCTATCGGTAACATACTATGGAAAGTAGCCAGCAATAACATGGGACAAATTTCATGGAAGAATCTTCTAGACATTAAGTGGGATTTGCAGACTCTGTTCACTCCACTGGTGTTTACTGCACTTTTCCTCATGTTTGTCGGACGTTTCGCAAGCATAGTGCCAACTGGTTACATGGGCATCACTCAACTCGTCACAGCTATCACCGTACTATCCTTGGTCTTCACAGCTGTGTTGGACACTGCCGTCCTCAAAACTAGGTATCCTTTTACCGTTTGGGTCGGGGTCATCATCGGTCTTGTAGCCATATACTTGATAAGTCGCGCGGCGTGAAGAGCTAGCGAAATTAATGGAAAATGTTATCCTTCTAAAAAACTAGCTCGCGCTAAAATGTTGACACAGACTTTGGGATTGCTTTCTTGGTCGTTGTTGCGACTTTCCACACTTTGTGATTGTTGTTGCCTCTCCAAAGGTCTATTCTGGCTAAAATGTTTACAACACCTTCCAAAAGACATGATGCCAAAAAGGAACCAACCATGTTAGGGTTCTTTTCCAGCCAGTGCAGTATTATGCTAGTCTCAACATTCAAAGGGCTGGATTCCAAGACCACAGGAGCTATTTTCGTTTCCCTTTTCACCTTTAAATGTCCATAAACGACTCTCCTTCTTTGATTTACGTAATCTGATACGGTTGCGGGTCCCCGAAAAAGGGCGATTGCCTTTTCCTCAAATGAGACTTTGTAACTCTTCATCCTGCACAGTACCCCTATGTATGCATCATCATTCACTATGTCTTCAGGGATGTTGTCGCATATCCCTCGCCTGACTGCGAACAAGACTCCTCCCAGATGCTGGGCCTTGCCTCTTAAATGGTAATAGCGTTGGGTTTCACTGTGCAGACCCCAAATGACCTCACATATCTTTCCCATAAAACTGTCAGCCTTTATAGGTATCTGATGCCCAGAGACACCCCCAACCTCGGTGTTACTGAAATTCTTCAATAACATGTTGATAGCTCCAGGCTTCGGAATGTGGTCCGCATCAAGATGGACAAATATTTCTCCGCGATAGATGCCAAGCAGACGGTTCAGTGCCGGAGCTTTCCCTCTCCTCTCTGCTTCGAGAATCAGTTTTACTCTCTCGTCTTTTCTAGCGAAGTCCTTAACGATCTCTGGGGTTCTGTCCGTACATCCTGAGCAGACAACGATGATTTCTGATTTCTGCGGCAGATCCTGTTCAGCCAAGAGGTTGTTAAGCAAAGTTTCAATATTTTCCTGTTCATTATACGCGCAAATACCAATACTGATAGTCAACAGTGCTAGTTGACTGTATCCATTATCATTCTCCAAGTCAACTGCTGTACTTTGCGTGGCCATATATTTCAAATCCTTCGCAAACAATGATTAGCCACCTGCGGTCACCTATGTAGATCCGTGTGCGCTACTGTCTTATAAATCAAGGTTGGATTCACTCTTTCGGACGTCTTGAACCTCATATAAGCTAGACCTATTCTCTTTTTATAACGTTGTCGACGAATCGAAGAATAAGCTATAAATGAAAGGTCGCTCTTTTCTCAGCCCTTAATTGAGCCGGCACTAGTGCGCTCTATTATTTCAATAATCCTTTGCCCTGCTCTTCCATCGCCGAAGGGATTTTCCCAAGAAGCAGACCTCTCGAGCATCGCAGCTGTTTTTTCAACTATGCTGTCTGGGTCTGTCCCAGCCAAGAGATTAGAGCCAACCCGCAACGTTTCAGGTCTCTCAGTGTTGCATCTCAAGGTGACACAAGGAACTTTGAGGATGCAAGTTTCTTCTTGCACCCCGCCGGAATCGGTTAACACAAGTCTGGCGTTGCTTTCAAGCCGCAGAAAAGTCAAATAATCCAATGGATCAATGAGCGATATTTCTTCTGCGTTCAGCTTGAATGTCTTGAATCGTTTTCTTGCCCTTGGATGAATAGGATAAATGACTGGCAACTTGTATTTTCTGTGCACTTCTCTAAGCCCATGCAAGATTCCGTTAAATCGCTCCTTACTATCAACATTTTCCTGTCTGTGAACAGTTGCCAAAAAGTAGGCCTCCTCATCAACCCCGAGGCGACTTAGATCCACATTTCTCTTCTTTGCAATCTCCAAGTTCTGAAAAAGGGCATCCACAATAGTGTTTCCCGTGACAAAAACCCGGCCTTCAGGAATGCCTTCGTTCAGGAGCACCTTCTTTGATTCTTCCGTTGGCGCAAACAACAGGTCTGAACAATGATCAGCCACGACCCTGTTTATTTCCTCAGGCATCTCTCTGTCATAGCTTCTCAGTCCAGCCTCAACATGTCCAACCTTGATCCTCAACTTGACTGAGGCCAGAGCGCCTGCAAGAACCGTGTTTGTGTCGCCTTCAACGAGCACAATATTGGGCTTCTCATGTTTGAGAACGTGCTCGATGCCCATGAGCATCCTGCCAGTCTGTTGGGCATGGCTTCGTGAATTAACTTGAAGATTATACCGCGCCTTAGGCAATGCGAGTTGTTCAAAAAACACCCCATCCATAGCGTAAGAACAATGTTGACCAGTGTGCAAGATGAAAAAATCCGAGTCTAAACGTTCACATTCTCGAATAACAGGAGACATTTTGATGATTTCAGGTCTAGTTCCCAGCACGACACAGATTCTCATGACCGGCTGATCGCCTTCAAAACACTCGAATAAGGTGTTCGAATGCTATAAACCAGTTCCTTAAAGTCTTTTCCAGCATCACCGTGTGCAGAGACCATAACAGAGACCATAACAGAGACCATAACAGAGACCATAAGATAGCGCGCGGACAAAATTCGTCTGTTTCAACTTCCGAGATCAATACAGACTAAGCTTGTTCTCTTTTCTTAATACTTTCGACAAACTGAAAAAGTTGGTTAACTGTAACATCAACAAAACTTACGGTTTAAGCAAAACAGCTGGAAATGCTCAGGATGACGTGAACAAGAGTGAGAAAACAATTCCAATAGACTTTTCTATTGCCTGAGAATTCTAGTACGGCAATCGTGAAAGGGCAGGAACGTAATGACTGAAGAACCAAGCGAGACGGCTCAAGCACCTCTCGTTCAGCAAACGGACTTTGAGAAGATAACCCAGCTAGTTTCTGCACATTTCCAGGCTGAGGAGTCTCTGCTGGAGCACGGCATTCCAACGTACTACTTGAAACAGCCTCAGGAAACAAAGCAGGCCTTTCTCAAACTTCTGAAGAACTTGGAGTCAATGAACCTAATTGCGTTCCTGCGCAAGGTTGATGGGAAGGTGGTCTTGAGAGTTGGTCCAAAGCCGCCTGTGAAGAAGAGCAACATACTCGTGAACTGGGCGTTGTTTTTCGCCACGATAGGCACGACGTTCGCTACAGGCTACTTGCTTTCAGCCGATCTTGTTGGTACGGGAGTGATGCGCAGCCCACTGATAGGAGCCGGAGCGTTCACAGTAGCCATTATGGCCATACTTGGGACCCACGAGATGGGCCATAAGCTCATGGCTAACAGAAGCGGGGTAGAAGCAACGCCGCCCTATTTTATTCCAGGTCCACCTCCCATAGGGGATGTCTTGGGCATCGGCACTTTTGGTGCAGTGATAATGCAGAAGTCTCTTCCACCCAACAGAGATGCCCTGTTCGACGTGGGGTCCAGTGGCCCAATCGTCGGGTTCATAGTGGCCTTGATAGCAACCGTCGTTGGGCTAATGCTCTCTCCAATTCTTCCGATCACAGGCGGCGAAAGCTTCCTTCCTTCACCTCTAATCTTCGACCTGTTTGCCACTTTTCTCATAAAACTTCCAGCAAATTACTATGTGTTACTGCACCCTGTTGCCTTCGCTGGCTGGGCCGGCATGCTAGTCACAATGCTCAACCTGTTGCCCGCTGGACAGCTCGACGGCGGCCACGCAGCCAGGTCCGTGCTAGGCGAAAAAGCACGAACGGTGTTAACCATTCTGTCCGTTCTGTTGTTGGTGATCGAAGGATTCTGGCCGATGGCTTTCTTTGTCGTCTTAATGTCCATGTATAGGCATCCGGGGCCCTTAGACGATGTTTCTGGCTTGTCAAACGGGAGGAAGCTGGTGGCAATCGGGCTGGTGGCAATTTTCATTCTCTGTTCCTTATTCTAATACTACATGCTATACTTGCTGAATCTTCTTGGTCTTTAGGACTCGCAAACCCCTGGTGTATTTCTGTCCTACGGCTGTACGGCAAGGTTTATTAAATATTGCGATGCTAGACACTGTCGAGGCTGTAACCCGACTAGAAGACGAGTCAAAATCAAAGCGGAGCGATCAGCAACGAAGGGAACAATGATCCTGATGGTCTTCTTCGTATTGTTTACAGCTGCGTCTCTGCTGATTCCATCGCCGATGTTTCCGGGAAATGTCCTCTGCACTCTGATCGGAGCATCGGTCAGTCAGTACACTGCTGTCGTAAGCGCGCTTTTCAACGGGGTCCTTTACAGCGTCGCGCTGTGGCTGATCTTCATCGCTGTGAGCCGGAGACTTACACAAGAAAAATAGGTTGGCTTGCCAGCCGCCTAATCTAGTTTTGCGTCTGCGGTACAAAGCCTACAAGCTTGATCGTGATTCCGCATTTCTTGCACATCACAACCAATTCTGCAAGCTCGTCGTTCCTCACCTTAGTATCAACGATCTGGTAGTTCTCCTCTGATTCGTCGTCAGGAGATATTATGGACCCGCACTTTGGACATGGAAAAGCCCCGTCGCCATCGATCTTTGTCAGGTCAACCTTGTACGCCATGCCTTTCTTGATTTCTGCTTTCTTCATCATTTTTCAACACACCTTTTCAATCAGTCTAACTGTTTTCCATCGTTGGCCCAGAATATAATTAACTATTATGAATCACCAATCAGTATTACTCGTAAGTTTTCGCATAGTTAATGAAAAGCTTTTCGATGTACAATGGGACGAAACAACCGATGGGCGCTGTGAGATGGGTTCAGTAAAGGTTATGAGTTATGACAAACGAGTAGAAGGCAAAGCCTCTTATGGTGTCTGGGTTGGAGAAGTTCGACTTACTAGTCGTTGGAGCCGGAACAGCAGGGTGCCTGGCCGCGGAAACAGCAGCCGGAGCAGGTTTGAAAGTGTGCCTCATCGAGAGAAAGAAGAGAGAAGAGGTCGGCGAAAAAATCTGCGGGGACGCCCTTGGGGAGCATCACTTGAAAACCTTAGGCTTGCAAAAGCCGCAGGGCGGCGAACTTGAGAAGAGGATCGAGGGCATCAGGATCTATTCTCCAGACATGGACACGACGTTTACCGTTGAACACGAGGACTTCGTTGGCTACCTGCTCAACAGGCGACTCTTCGGGCAGTGGCTGCTCAGGAAGGCAATAGATAAGGGTGCACGCCTTCTGGATTCAACGCAATGCTTGGGTCCGCTGGTCGACAAGGGTTTTGTGGCAGGCGTGTTGGTCAAGAACTTGAAAACTGGCGAGGAGATGGAGTTGAGAGGCAAGGTGACTGTTGACGCGAGCGGTTTCGTAGCGGCTGTAAGGAAGAAGCTGCCCAAGGAGATGGGCATTCAAAACGAGGTTGCAAACGAGGACGTTGAAGCCTGCTACCGCGAGATCCGCCAGCTCAAGCAGGAAACCGAAAACACGGACTACTGCGAAATCTACCTCAACCAGAAGGCGACTCCAGGAGGCTACGCATGGATTTTCCCGAAGGGCGGGGCAAGAGTCAACGCAGGCCTGGGAATCTGCATGCGCAACAAGTTTCCAAACCCCAAGGACCAGTTCTACAAGCACATTCTCACCAAGCCTGCTTTTGATGGTTCTCTGCTTCTGAACGGAGGAGCGTGGTACGACCCGACTCGAAGGCCCCTAGATTGCATGGTTGGAAACGGCGTTGTGATCACCGGTGACGTGGCCTGCTTGGTTAACCCGATACACGGCGGAGGAATAGGGCCATCGATGCTGAGCGGTCAGCTTGCAGGCAAGACCATCGTCGAAGCCCTTGAAAAAGGAGACGTCAGCCAGGAATCTCTGTGGCCTTACAGCTTAAGGTACGACGAGGCGTACGGAGCCAAACAGGCCAGACTGGACATCTTTCGAATGCTGCTCCTGTCCTCTCGGGATGAAGACCTGAACTACGGAATGAGGTATCACCTCTTGACAGAGGAAGATGTGCTAAAAGCAGGGTTGGGCGACGAGTTTCATCTGAACATCACTGAAACCAGCAGGAGAGTCTTCAGAGGATTGAAGAGAATAAGCTTCTTGAACAAGCTTCGCCTGACGGTCAAGTACATGAATCAGGTCAAAGCCCACTACAAAGAATACCCGGAGACCCCTAAAGACTTTGAAAAGTGGCGCGTGCGAACAGGAGCCCTGTTCAAAGAGGCTGCCTCCAAAATAATGAAGTAAGGAACAGCACATGTCTGTCACCCCCTGACACTTGCAAAAGCTCGGATGGTGGTTTCAACTCGCGTCGCTGTTCCCAACGGAAAAGTCTGGAAAGGTTTATTTCGTTGCCTATTGCTATGATTCAAAATCAATGGCGGATCAGACATCCGCTGGGATGTAGCCGTGAAGGCTGAACCGCAAACCAGAGACTAAGGTGAATTGAATGGCCTACAAGTATATTGCTGAGGCATGGTCGAAACCAGAGAAATCCTTTGTGCATGAACTGATGCGCAGCAGGTTGATAGAGTGGCGCAGGCAACCAGTGATAACTCGTATAGAGAGACCGACGCGATTGGACAGGGCGAGAAAGCTAGGGTACAAGGCCAAGCAAGGCTTTGTGCTGGCTCGTGTGCGCGTCAGGAGAGGAGGCTTCAGAAAGCAGAGGCCGACCTCTGGTAGAAGACCGAAGAGGATGGGTGTCGAAAAGTTCAAGCTGTCCAAGAGCATGCGACTGATCGCTGAAGAAAGGGTCGGTAGAAAGTTTCCGAACCTCGAGGTCTTGAACTCCTACTGGGTCGGTGAAGACGGTGTTTCAAAATGGTGGGAAGTGATAATGGTTGACCCGCAACATCCGTCAATAAGAGCCGACAAGAACATCAACTGGATATGCCAGAAACAGCACCGCGGACGAGTTTTCAGAAGCTTAACTAGCGCAGGCAAGAAGGTCAGAAGCCTGCGAAGGAGAGGACGTGGCGCAGAGAAGTTTAGACCAAGCTTGAAAGCTGGCGCGGGAGGAAAATAGCCGGATGATGGTCAAGAGACCCAAAGTATCTGAGAAGCGTGGACGGCGAAGCCTGGGGAAAGGTTACAGCTCAGGAGAGCTGAAGAAGGCAGGCCTCAGCATGAGCGAAGCCGTGAAGCTTCACGTTGCAGTCGACCCGAGAAGAAAGACGGCTCATGAGGAAAACGTCGAGGCCATTAAGACTTTTCTGGAAGAAAGGAAAGCCGTGGCAAAGAGAAAGAAGCCTAAGAGAAAATCTAAAAGTTAGGGCCGCGCTAATGACGACTAGTGATGCGGTCTTGTCATCTAAGGTTCAAGTCGGCTACATTGACATAAGGGTCTTTGCTCATGCAACCGAGGACCAGGAGAGAGTTCTGACCGCAACACGCAATACATTGCCCAGAGAATCAATCGACACTGTAACCTTCAAGAAGGCCAACTTGACTGGTCATCACGGTAACCCCATAATTCTTTATGAAACAAAAATCAAGGAGAAGAAGCTAGTTCAAGCCGCCTTCGAGAAGTTGTGTTCGGGCTTAAGCGTTTTGGACAAAGAAATCTTGGCAAGCGAGGTCGACCAGCATCTGGACAAAGGAAACCTTTACGTGCGATTGGACAAGCAGTCTGCCTACCTCAACGAACTCAAGCTAAGTTCAACAGACCCTATTCATCTGCGAATACACTTCAAGAAGCACAGTGCAGAAGAAGTCGTTGCCGTCTGCAGAAAATCCGGGTTGCTACCATGAAAAGAGCCTACGCTGACCTGCACTTGCGTGCAAACATCAGCGATTCGTCACACGTTTCACGTTTGATAAGCAAGGCTTCGACTCTTGGATACCGCCTAGTGGCCGTACCCCTTTCACCATGGACTCCTGAACACCAGCTTCAGCAAGTGCAGAGAGTCTGTGAAGAAGTAGCCATAGGATTTGCATCCCGCGTCGACCTGAAGCCCCACACACCCGAAGAGTTGCTGAAGGACGTGAGGAAGTTAAGACGAAGGTTCGAGCTAGTTGCCGTCATGTGTGAGTCGAAGGCTGTTGCGAGGCAAGCGGCGAAAGACCGACGCGTCGACCTTCTGAACTTTCCCCAGCCGGACTTCAGGAGGGCATTTTTCGATTCGGCTGAAGCTGAACTGGCTTCAGCATGCTTGGCTTCTCTTGAAGTGGACATAAGACCGTTGCTCACCCAAGAGGGAGCAGCAAGGGTGAGGCTTCTTTCCCTCCTGCGGAGGGAAGTTCAGACGGCCAAGGAGTTTCACGTTCCAATAGTTCTTTCAAGTGGGGTTTCAGAAGAGCTTCTGATACGAAGACCATTGGACCTAGCAGCCCTCTCGTTTCTGATAGGCTTGGACAAAGACGTTGCTATGGAAGCGGTTTCCAAAAACCCCATGGCAATCGTCAGAAGGAACAGGGAAAAGCTAAGCTCGCGATTCATCGCGCCTGGGATACGGGTCATCCGGAGAGGATAGGATTGCTGAAAAAAGTGAAGAGACGTTACCTAGCCTTGGAGATAGATTCCTGCGGGACACTCAGTTCGAAGGAGTTTATGGACGCCGTCTGGGAAGCCATCTCTAGGCTTTACGGCGAATACGGCGCAAGTCAAACGAGCCTGAGTCTAATCAACTTTGACGAAAAAAACAAGAGTGTCGTCCTGCGCACCGGGCACACAACGGTCGATATGGTTCGAACCGCAATAGCTTCAATAACGCGGATTAGGGACATGCCTGCAGCCGTGCAAATCTCGACAGTTTCAGGCACAATAAAGGCCCTTAACAAGAGTCTAAAACAACCGCCCTTGAAACGTTTGCCGTAGATCAATGCGGAAATAGGCGACCAGACTCAGCTTGTTCTTTCCTTTGCCAAGTCTTTCTCTAATGCATGATGTTTAATCAGGTTCGCTTGACACCGGCTGTCACAGCCAAAAACCCTATTATTTGGTTACACATGCTTGAACTGGGGGATGATGTCGCCGTCCCAGTCTGATTGTCGAGATGAAGAGCTTATGACGGACAGACCCCAACACTCACACGGCTTGCGAGTGTAGTCGTGTTTTGAGCGCCTTTTTCCTTTTCAGTCCGAAAACCAGAGCGAGAATCATTCCTGCGATGAAGCCGCCTATGTGGGCAAAGTAAGCGACTCCGCTTGCCACGTCATAGAATCCTAGGAGCCATTGCATACCAAACCAGAAGCCCAGAAACAAGACCGCTGGCAAAGGTATTATGACGTAGAAGAAAATCGTGAGAATCTTAGCTTTGGGAAAGAGCACTAGGTAAGCGCCTAGTACTCCTGAAATCGCCCCAGAGGCTCCGAGGACGCCTACCGTCAAATCCGAAGGGATTGTGACACCGAAAATGTTGCTTATCGCAGGAGCATACACATTCGCGGCAATGTAGGCGAGGGCCGCGGCCAACCCGGCTGCGAGATAGAAGACTAGGTAGCCAGCGTGGCCGAAAACGGCTTCGATGTTGTCGCCGAACACGTAGAGGAAGAGCATGTTCCCGAGCAGGTGAAGCAACGTTGCATGCATGAACATTGACGTCAGCAAGGTGTAGAGCATCGTTCCATGGAGGATGTCGTTTGGAACCATGACGAAGTGCGTTTCAAAATACCCTGCCAAGCTGCTTTGAAAGAAGACTCCCTGGCTTGACAGCGCATAGACCGCAAAGATGAGGATATTAATAGTCAGCAACAAGCGATTGATGTGCGGCGTCACTGGAGTTCGATTCAAGTCTTTGATCGGAAACAAGTGCTGACAACCGATACTGAATATGGCTCGGCAGAATATTTATCCTTTAACAAACCCGCGAGTCGGTCAGTTTTCCTACCCGCACAAACATTCAACCATCTTTGTGCAGACCAAGCAAGGTTCCGGAATCGGAGTTCCCTTCTGGCGTTTGTTCAGATACCCGAAGAAGTGTCCGCACGTGAAGTCGCTCACTGGCTGACCACCGAGTTCGCTCGATCCTTTCCGTAGAACCTCGGGTTTTCTGTCTTCCTCTTTCAAGGCTTCGGTGCCGCGTATTCTTGTCATGCAATGTGGACATGCAGGGTACGTCTGTACGCTAACGCCTGTTAACACCCTTGCCAGAATTGGTTTTTGCAACGCTTTGCCGCACTTGTCACACGTGAGGCCAGTATGGCTAATCGTCTTTGGACAATCATGCTCCAGTTTCCCAGAGCTCATATCTGTTTGCATCGTCATCACAGCTTAAGTCCATATCTGACATGTTAATATTTAATAAACCTTTTCGGATACATGTTGAACGAAAAGACACTTGGAAGGCTCGGCTATTCTTCGAATTGTACACTCCGGTATACCCTTTTCTCCTCGCAAGAGTTTCATCTGAGTCAACTATTGACAAGCTATTTTCGCATGACAAAACCATGCGGCCAGAGGCGAATTAAACGACAAGCTTAAGAATTGGACGTGAAAAGACATATTATGAAGGCGTATGCCTTGAGGAGAATGGCTGCTTCTTCCTCGTCTCCTTTCTCCCCACTACCATTCTCCTCATCCAAAGTTGTTATACGACCCAACATGTTTGCCTTCAACGGAAACATCGAACCTACTCAAGAAAAGATTGATAATCATAATCATGGATGGTGGGCCCGCCCGGACTCGAACCGGGGATCTTCGCCGCCTCCTCAGGCGCGCGCGAGTCTGCCTTGTGAGGGCGACGTCCTACCAAACTAGACTACGAGCCCTATTTGTCCAAACTTGTTTTTCCTCGCCTAAGATTTGGAATACTTGTTTCAGCTTCATAAAGCCTTTCCCGTAAAGGAGGTCCAAGAAAGAGTAGAGATGAGCCAAGTTGCGCGGTACCAAGGATGATGGCCGTTTCAAAGAGGAAAAGCAGATCGATGAGGTCTTGATGGTCGTGCTTTTCTTAGCATCTGCTTTTGTTGGCTATGTTGTAGTTCATCTGCTCTGACCGTCGTCGGCGTCGCGAGTTAAGCTTCCAGTCTGATTGGTTGTGAAACTTTGTTCCACAAAGCTTTTTTGGGGGTGCCATACGCATTGAAGTCGGGGTGCAAGCCTGGAGATTTATCCATTCTCTCTTCTCCTTTTGGCTTAATCTCCCATAAGCTGAAATCGTGCTTGCGCCCCAATTTCCAGCATAACGCTCAGAAAACTTAAAAACACACCCTGCCACTTTTTGGTTGTCAGTGCCGAGGTAGCTCAGCCTGGGAGAGCGCTCGTCTCGCTAGCTTAAACAGCGAGGGCGAAGCTGAAGACCGAGTTGTCGCCGGTTCAAACCCGGCCCTCGGCACATCCCCAATTCTTAAATAAGGCCTAGTCTGCGACTATTTTAGAATTCTAACTGAAAATCTACGAGTTTGTTTCTTTAATTTCCCTTGATTTTACTCTGGGGTTTGAACCGCTTCCGCGCTGGACGGTGGGAAAACTCAGATGATTGTGTGTTGTCTTCCGGATATATCTGAAGTTTTCAGAATTGCCTCGATGTCACCTTTCATCTTGCTTGATTACCTACGAGGACTCCACACATGCAAATCAATATAATATTTATACGAATAAGTGCGAGAATGTATTAGAGAACATGTACGTTGATCTGCATATACACTTCTCCTGTTATCCTGGGGCATCAAAGGACCTGACGTTGGAAAACCTTGCCAAATTCACAAAACTCAAAGGCCTCGATTTAGTTGGAACTGGAGACTCTTTGCTTCCGAAGTGATGCTCGACACCATCGTTGCCGTTTGCTTGGTATATCCTGCTGCCAAGTTGAGCAAAAACTTGTTCAATGAGAAAGTGAAGCTTCTTCCCGTATCCCTAGTCATAGTGTCGTTCATAACAGTCGCTACAGACGGTCTAACTCGAGTTTTCCTGTTCATACCAGCTGGGCTGTACAGCAGTGTTCTGGGCTTATCTCCGGCAGCTACCGCAGTTGGGTTTGTGGGCAGTGGGGTTGACTCTTTCATTGAAGATGCCCTTGTCGTGTTAATCACCCTCGTCGTCGGTGTTCCAATTCTTTTGGCCTTGCGGAACGTTTTGAACCTCAAAAACCGTTAAATTAAAAGAAGCCTGTAGATCTTGCCGCCTATAATTTAGGGACAAGGCAGCGAGCTATCCTGTCGTCATTGTAAGAAAGTATTCGTGAATTCTTAGATCATCACTTAGCTCGGGATGAAAAGTCAAAGCCAAGATGTTTTCCTTTTTTGTTCCTATAATCGTACCTTTATGTTCAGCCCACACTCTGGTGCCGTTCCAAACTCTTTCTATCGTTGGCGCACGGATGAACACTGCCCTGAAAGGTTTGTCTCCAATCTCAGGTATGTTTACATCAGCCTCGAAGGAGTCTACCTGTCTGCCATAAGCATTTCTGAGGACTTTCATGTCTAACAAACCCAGCAATTTTGTACAGGTCTTCCTGACCTCTTCATCGCCTTCCTTAGCTAACAGAATTGTACCAGCGCAGGTTCCAAGGATTGGCGCTCCTTTTCTTGCGAGTTCAGCTATTTTTTCGTGCATTCCTGCGCTCAGTATGAGTTTGCTTATTGTTGTTGATTCACCGCCTGGCACAACAATACCTGAAACATCATTAAGATCTTTCAGGCTTCTTACGTACACAACACTACCGTCGATTTTTGATTTTTCCATCGCTTTTCTTAGGGCTTCAACGTGTTCAGAAATAGTGCCTTGTACGGCTATGACTCCAATCTTCAATTGGTTCCCCGTGTCTGCATTTTCTGTTTTTCATCCATTCTTGAAGTGTCGATTCCTTCCATCGGTTCACCTAAGCCTTCAGAAACTCTTGCCAGAGTCTTCGGATCGTCATAATGCATAGTAGCTTCAACGATTGCCTTAGCATACGCTCTTGGATTCTTAGATTTGAACACTCCTGAACCGACAAATATGCCGTCTGCGCCCAATCGCATCATCAAAGCTGCATCGGACGGAGTTGAAATGCCTCCTGCAGCGAAATTCACTACGGGCAACCTTCCTAAATCCCTCGTTTCTATAACCAGTTTCAACGGCACACGATACTCCTCCGCTTTTTCCTTCAGTCGTGGCTCTGCCATCTTTCCCAATTCAGCTATCTCTCGATTCACAAGTTTCATGTGCCTCACAGCTTCAACCACATTTCCAGTCCCGGGTTCACCTTTCGTCCTTATCATCGCCGCACCCTCGTTTATTCTTCTTAGGGCTTCACCCAAGTTTCTTGCCCCACAAACAAACGGAATTGTAAACTTTCTCTTGTCGATATGATCTTCTTCATCTGCAGGAGTTAACACTTCACTCTCGTCAGCCATATCCACTCCTAGAGCTTCGATTACCTGCGCTTCTGCAAAATGACCTATCCTACACTTGGCCATAACAGGAATCGTGACAGCATTTATTATTTCTTTGATTTTCTGCGGGTCAGCCATCCTTGCCACTCCGCCCTTGGCGCGTATGTCTGCGGGCACTGCCTCCAAAGCCATAACAGAGACAGCTCCAGCGTCTTCGGCAATCTTTGCCTGTTCTCCGTTTACGACGTCCATTATCACTCCACCCTTGCACATCTTGGCGAATCCTCTCTTCAACCTATCAGTTCCTTTCTCTTCGATGATCTCTTTCGTTACTCTCATATCATCACGACAATAGGATAATGAACACAATTATGGGACAGATTTAAGTTTTCTCCTATCACGTTCCAGTGCACACGACTACCAAGAAAAATAATGCGCGATATATCCAAGACATGGCAGATTGGACAAACGATGCCATGCTATGTCAACGTTGAAGGGTCCTGCTCCGTAGGATCGTTCAGCCTAATGCTATTCAGTGTTGTGGCCAAGCAAGCTCTGACTGTTGGCAAAATGCCTTGAGTAGATCGGAGGGCAAAGTCTCAACAGGGTTAGCCCGCGCCCCAAAGGCTTTTAAGAGTAATCTCGAATATGCGAAGCAGAATGGCGGGTGAGTGGGCCTCCACCCGTTCCGCCAACATAAACCCCGGTGTAGGAGGTTGAAAATTGAGAATAAAGACTAAGGACGTAGCGTTGGCAAGCGTCTTTGCATCTTTATACGCAGTATTGGTCTATTTCTTTGCTCCATTGTCTTTTTACGCGTTGCAATTCAGGGTTGCGGGTGTGCTAAGACCGGCGATTGCCAAGAAATGGATCCTGAGCATAGGCTATGCATTTGGAGTAGTCGTGGGGAATCTCTTCAGTCCGTTTTCTGGACCATATGAACTCGTCTTCATGCCACTAGTAAGTCTAGCTGCGGGAATCATAGGCTTTGTCGTCGCCAAAAGATTCAGCAAAAACTACTTCATCGAAGGCGCAATCATCGCAGTGATAGTACCCGTAGGCGTCAGTTGGATGCTAAACCAGCTTTTCGATCTACCCTGGATGGCAACGTTTCCTTACCTTCTGATAAGTGAACAATTGGTATGCTTGATGGGTGCATTTGTCTTCAAAATGATTGAGTTAAGGTTCAAATGGTGGGAGTAAGCTTTGACTAAGGCAAACAAGTGCATTGTTGTACTAAGTGGAGGACCAGATTCCGCAGTCGTTGCATATTGGGCAAAAAAGCAAGGCTACAAAGTTCATGCTTTGACGTTCAAATACGGTCAGATAGCAGAAAAAGAAGCCAAATATGCAAATCTCATCGCTGAGAGGCTCGACATCCCAATCAAGATCATCGATATAAGCTGTTTGAAAGATATATTTACTGGAGTAACTGCACTCTGCGACAAAAATATCGAGCTGACCCCAACCTTCACTCAACCAATAATAGTTCCCTTCAGAAATGCAATATTCCTCTCTGTTGCAGTTGCCTACGCCATCTCGATCGAAGCTACAGAAGTGTTCTATGGAGCACAAGGCTCAGATGACCGTTTTTACCCAGACTGCCGGAAAGAATTCTACAAGTCTTTTGAGAATACAGCCAGACTGGGAACAGGTGTAGAAATCCGAATTGAAGCTCCTTTCAGCAACCTACAGAAATCAGAAGTACTGAAAATTGGAAAGCAGCTTGGGGTTCCTTTTGAGCTCACATGGTCTTGCTATCGAGGGGAAGAAAAGCATTGTGGAAGATGCGAGTCATGCTTGAACAGGAAGAACGCCTTCAAGGAAGCAAAGATAGATGATCCAACAGAATACATTAATTGATATCATACGTTAGAAAGCTTGAAAATTGGTTCCTTTCTGCTTCCGCCCGATAAAAAAGGGCGCGCGCTGATTGAAAGAGAGCGCACGAGTTTGATAGAAACATGTTAATCTGGGAGTGACGGTTTAAACGCTCCTGTGAAGCTAGCCCTCGGCACATTTTGGCCAACGAGTTCATCCGCGCAATCTATTGGCAGCGGTTCTGATAGACCAAGCAAGATGGAAAAGGAGCGAGCACGAAATGATACTTAAAAATGATTCTAGGACCAGTTTGGCTTATTCTGGGACGTTTACAGGCCGACAGGTTTTTCTGGGATTGAGCGCGCTTTAAGACTTTCAGTGCCTGCGTCCACAGAGTACCTGCAGATTCTTAGTTTATTTTGCAGTTCATACACTTTTGATTCGCCAGTGTCAAAAATACGCTTGGTTTCTTTCTAAAAAAGAGCGTGTTCGATGCAGAAGAAACGCTTAAATAGAAACAGCCGAATAATTGGAGAGGGGATGGAATCGCACATGGGGAATGCTGGCTTCCCATGGCAGAGGTCTTCACGATCTTTTCTGGTTGCACTTCTAGCAGGATTGATGTTTTGTTACATTCCAATCTTGCGCGCTTCTGACTTTTCATCACAGGACTCCCTTTTCAAACTCGTTAAGTATCCTTCAACGGACGCGAATCCCTTGGGCTACACCATAGTCAGTGATCAAGTGTTTCCTCTGACTGTCTATGTCGTTAGCTTGCCCGAGGTCGGGAACGTCTATTTGTCAAATCATTCGGCTGTATTGGATGGTGTGCTGAAGGCAGTGGAGATCACTCCAAGAGAAAATGGGGTCAAGCACGTCAATATTGGACTGGCAGGAAACGATCTAGCTGCCAACATTAAGGTGAATGTATCATACGTTTTGGTCCAAGACTGGAGAACGTACGAGTCCGTTATCGAGCAGGGCAATGACACTATAATTGTTAACACTCACGACCAGTATTTTCCTGTTCCATCTGGTTATACGAGGGAGGAATGGGTTGACAAACTCTCTGATTTCATGCTTAATCGTTGGGGAACCTGGGTTCACATCGGCGGCTACCCCTTCCACAGTGTGTGGTATGAGAATGGGACAGCGAGTGAGTGGGGGGCGGCAGGGTATGCCGGGTTGATGGGTCACATAGGAAAGGTGAACGTCACTTGCTACCCTAGTGGCCAGTTCAGCGTCTTCAGCGATACTGATCTGACGAACGTTCTCAAGAGTTGGTGGCTTCTTCCGACAAAACAGGAAATGTCGGTCGGGTATCCCATTAGATTGGACGACTTTGGCGGCAACATGATCATGCCCATTTATGGCGCTGGAAAAGAGTTCCACGCAGCAATGTTATTCGCTCAGAACAGCTCGAGCTTCAACTTCGGCGTCTACGTTCATCTGGGGACTTCAGGCTTCTACGGCGGTTTTGGTGGCGGTGGTCAACCGGACTTCATAGCGGGTTATGTTCCTATGGCCGCAGCAATCTATTCTGAATATTCATATTCTATAAGCAAGCTCTATGGGTCGTATGGAGAAAGCGCGTCGGAGTTAATTCAAAATGCTATTAATGACGGCAGAATCGTGGGATTGGACGCGGCAAAAGCCGCGTTCCAAAAGGCTCTTGATTCCTATGCGGCAGGAAAGTACAAAATAGCACGGTCCTATGCTTCCGAAGCAGCCGCACTTGCCGCCTCTTCTTCGAGGCCTGTGAATATTCCCGTGTTGGTCTCAGGGGTATTTTCCGTCTTTGTAGGCATTGTCGTCATTCGTACAGGCGTGTACCCAAAACGCAAACAAAAAGACGTGGAAAGAGACGAGGAGATGCAAGTTACATGAAAACAGAATGTATTTTGTTGGTTGCGCTAATTCTTCTGCCTGTTTTGCTCCTTTCTTTTCCTTTGTTTTCGAGGCTAAGGCTTCTTCTGGCGAAGCGAACGTCTACATACTTGAATTGAGCACTGTGCCAACCGACGGAGTAATCAACCAAGACCAGATCCGAATTGGTGCGATCAACGCATGTCTGCCGACGGGTAACTACATACAGTTTAATGGTCCTAGGGCTCATCCGAAACGGAATGTGGACTACAGTCCTTGGTACCAGGTAACGCCAGAAGCAGTTACAACATGGAGCAGATACCGAGAAATTGTCGAGAGCACTGTTGGTTCAATAATCGTAAACACTCATGGAGCCTATCTGCCAGTCCCAAACACTTATAACAAAACAGCATGGGTTGACAAGATCTCAGAGTCCATGTCGACTCGCAGACTCTCGTGGATCCATTGCGGCGGATACACATTTCACAAAGTCTATTATGAAAACGGAACAAACGAGGGCGACTGGACTGAGGTCTCAGGTAATGGAACAACGATTGGCGCAGGTTTCAGGAGGCTCATGAGCACTATAGGAATTCAGGATGCGGATCTTCTCACCCCAATTGGTGTAATCCATCACCCGACGACGACATTTGCCGATTACGATGCCGAGCCTAGGACCAGTTGGCAGCTTAATGCTGCGTTTGAGGCACCTGTGGGAAATCCGCTCAGAAACGACCAGTTCGGAGAATACAATGCTTTTCCCCTATTTTACTACACCGACCCAGACACTGGAAAGAACTACTGGCCAGGTGCAGTAGTGCCTTTCTCGAATGTCAACCAGAGATCCATGAGTAGCAACGGGCCTGGAACTTACGTGCATCTGGGCATTGGCAGCAACTTCACTGACGGCACTCATTCTGGCGATTATTTGAAAGGCCTCATCGGAACTGCTGCAGCGGCATGCTTGGAGAGCTGGAATTTTCAAGGAAAATTTGATGCATATTCAAATCCTGTAGGTGTTCTCACTATCCAAAATGGGACACTAGCAGTGCAACCACTGATATCAAATGTGTACTACACTGATCAGTCATCTAATTTGGCAATGGACTTGGTGTTTCCTATTTACGGGGCAATTCAGAGTGGTGGCGGCCTATGGGCCACGTATCAGTCAGCCTATTTCTTGGTAGAACCTACTAATAACGAGTGGAACTGGCAGGATGTCTGGACCAATGCCAAAATGAGTGACTCTAGAGAGGGAAAAGGTTACGGAGATACGCTGAACGGGTTTGGATCGGGCGTTTTCCCGCTGATAACCTTCTTGGCTCTCGGTCTAATGTGGTTCTTGGGCGTGCCTGGCCTTCTGGGTACGAGCGCAAACGCGATGATCGCGCGTTACATCCTTTGGGGCTTGGGCGGAGTCAGACTTGCTGCTCAATGGGCAAGTTATCAGTGCCAAAACTATTGGGGAGGAATCGATAGTTTCGACCATTACTCTGAGTATATTTACGCACCGCACAACACGGTGACTACAAATGGCAGCACAACCTACAGCGAATTCATTACTTTTCAAAAAGTGACAGTCAAAATACCAGTCACAGGCAGATACGGATGGAGAACCCTGCCTCTTCACTACAGGGTCAACGCGACTGCTAATTGGTATAACGCGTACCCACCTCCACTCTCCGTTGATGATACGCTGCAGATTTCGGTGTGGTTCGATGGCGCTGGCCAAAATGATGCTGGACATGAAGGCGATGCAGGCAACACGCTCGCAACTGCAACTTATGCAACGCCTAATGCGGTCTTCCACGGGTATCTTTATGGCCAAGACCCTGACCCTGAGGACTGGTACACTTTCAACTTCAGCGACAGCAACAAGAAGGGCATTTACTTTGATATGACTCCGCCGAATTACGTAGATTTCGACGTCCGACTCTACAATTCGAGCGGGCTCGATGGGCTCGTTGCTTCGTCTAACAACCCAGCCGGTCAGACAGAACACGTGAAGACGTACGGCAACTTATTTGGACCATGGTACATCAGGATCTACCCTGGTTCAGATTCTAATTCAATATCCCATTCAGGCGTGTACTCGTGCTCGTTAAGCAGCCTCACAGGTGACATAAACCTTGACGAAAGCGTTGACATTTACGATGCTATACTTTTTGCAAAAGCCTTCAACAGCTGTCCAGGAAATCCAAACTGGAACGCGAGCGCCGACATGAACAACGACAACTGCGTAGACATTTACGACGCTATACTCTTAGCAGGCAGCTTTGGACACTCGGTCGGAGGCGCCTCGGGACAAAGCAGCCAGATTGGCACACCTGCGATGGGGGCAAACACCATGCTTAACGCAGGCGCAGCCGTAGCCGTAAACCCGAGTCAGCTCACAGTGTTTAAGGGTGAAACGTTTGCGGTTAGCGTGACGATCACGAACGTCAATGATCTTTCCGGCTGGGAGTTCAAGCTCTACTGGAACAGTAATTTGCTAAACTGTACGAACGCCGTTGTCCAAACTCCGACTGAGTGGCAGAACAACACGCAGAACTTCGGTGCAGGCCTACAACCCACATATAACGCTACGTGCGCGCGCTATTGGATGGCTCAAGCCGCCACTTACCCGGCACCATCCTTCAACGGTTCAATGAACATGGCAACGCTCACGTTCCAGGCGTTGCAGCCGGGAACAACCTCTCTGACACTGACCGACGTCAAGCTCGGAAACAGCACAGCCCAGCCCATAGCCTGTAGCGTGTCAAGCGGCTCCGTAAACGTCTATTACGGCCGGTACATGCGCAGCGACACCCAAACCATAAACGGCCTAAACGCCTACAAACTCAACATTCCAGAGTCAACCAGCAGCGCCTACGTCACACAGTCCGGAAGCGGATACGGAGCCTCTTGGGGCATAAGAGCCTGGGTCCGTCACTCGAACGGCGTTGAACAGGAGATAAGCCTTGACGGTCAAACGGGAACGCCGAAGGCTGTGGTTTGGAGAAGCAGCGGGTCGGGCATTCAGGGCGGCACGGTCTCAGTGGCCCAAGCAGGCTTGCAGCAGACAGACTCCCTCGTCATACGCGTCTACGTTCAAGTCGGCGGGTCAGGCTGGACCCTGTGCGCAACCTTCACAACCGAGCAGCTTCAAGCCACCACGCTCCAAGCAACAACCTGGACAGCCTACTACTACACCTACGCCTACTACATCAGGCCTTACAACTGGACAACATCCACGTTCTACTGGGGAACCACCACCTACAACAGCCGCATACAAAACCTCCAATTTGGCTAGGAAATCTCCGATGGTTCAGGAACTATCTCCCTTTTTGAGGTAAAAAAGGCAATTCGATTAGTACAGAACGTTGCTAAAAGTGTTCATTCTGGTCCTCTTTTGTCACGGCTTCACCTTCTCAGTCAACTCAATTCTGATCGAGTCAGTTCATCGAGAATCATGAAGAGATTTTGCAGCCAATGAAATCTGAGTCCATATTGAATCGGAAACCAAACTGTTGATTTCATCACACACTGTCTTAGTTGCTCAGGCCCCTGAAGATCATGCTGTAGAGATCCAACAGCATACACCTCAGTTTTCTGGCTAAGCACGCACTTCAAATTCATTGTCCATTTCTTACGAGGTAACGCAACCAATACACTTCAGTCTCCCATTTAGAAAACTAAAATCTGCATGTCTGACGAATTCTGTCCTTCAAATTTTCTTTGTCAGTTTCGGCTTCAGCAGCCCTAGCAGCATCAATGTAGGCGGGTTTCGGTTTTCCCTCAAGAACGATCGCGTTGCATTCGTTACATTTGTAAGCCGTTCTAGAATAATCTTCTTCCCAAGCCAACCCAAATGCACCACCTTCCAGAACAGCTTCCTTCTTCTTACCCCGTCTCCCTGTCGTGTAGGAAATCCTTTCTTCACAAAAATACAGCGCTGAACCGTCGCCCAGTAGAGATAAGTATCCTTTTGTCATGGGAACTTTGCAAAATGGACAATTCATAATCGAGATATGGCTTCCGAAATTTAAATACATTTCATCTCTGTTATGCAGGTCGAGACAATTGTAAACACTTTAACAATAACAAGTAAACGTTTAACGACGGTGTAAACGCTCCTGTGAAGCTAGCCCTCGGCACTTTCAAGTTTACTTCGAGCTTATTTTAGCTGCCTAGGCATAGGTTGAACGTCTTTTGTGGGCATTTGTTGGAGACTCCAAGAATTTTCGCCAAGTCATAATAGTTTCTTCAACTCTTTCAGAACTTGCTCCCTTATTTTTTCTGTGAATTCTGTTGTTACGAATGTTCCCTTCCATGAATCCAAAAATCGTTTGTCGGAAATATCTGTGATTATGAGTCTTAGGTTTTTCTTCAGTATCTCTGGGTCGGCTAGCGTCTTCTTGGCTCTTTGCTCGATATCGTCTGGGGCGCCATTTTTCCAGATTAATGTGGCTATGTCTCTTATGTCGCTGGGTCTTGCAGACATCATCTTAAGAATCATGTAGTCAGCGTAATCAGGAATGTAGATTTCAATCATTTCTTCGGCAATGGGAATCTTCACTTTCTTGGCCCTCCGTAAGAATTTTTCAGTTATGAAGAATACTTGTTCTTCGGTTCTTCCGCGCACTTCTCCTTCCATGAAATCAATTGAGATTTTAACGCTTCGGCCATTCACCTTTAGAAGCTTAATGCACCTCAGAAAACCGTAGCTATCTCTTTTCTCAAGAACTTCTGTACTCAAAACCTTAGGCAGCAACTTTTGCATTCTGTCCAGATTCCAACCGTCTGATTTCTTTAGGGCAAAATCGCAATCTCTTGTGTATCGCGAGAGTGACGTAAACGCTCTGAGGGCATAACCGCCAATCATAACTATTTTCGGATTTTCAAATCCGTCGGTCTGCTTGGACAACTGCTCGATTATTCTTCTGATTTCTTCCTCTCTCAGGTTCATTATTTCAGAGTGCTTAACCAAGTTCAACAACCTTCTCAATGGCTTCATCGATTTCTCTTTTAACGAAGTCATCTTCCAATTTGGTTTCTCTGTGTGGAAATTCTACCTTGCCGCTTAATTCGCCCAACTGATGGAAGCCGTACTCCAAGGCCTGTTTGGCCCTAACGTTCGTCTTGGAAATCCTCTTCCAATAAGACTCTTTGTACAATCTGTTCAAGTTGATCTTGCCTCTGTTTTCATACAAAGTGGCAAATGCGTCTGTGAAAGCCCAGTTTTGCAAACACGCAATTACATTTTCCTCGATGTCCTCAACGAGCAAGTTTCCGACTTTCCTGTACTTGATCTTAGCAGGGTTCTTCAAGTATTCGACTTCAATGCTCCAGCCCTTTTTTCTTGCGAACTCTTTCAATGCCTTTCCATACGACTTTTCTTTGACCTTCAAGACGTAAACATCTCTGTGAACAAAGTCGTTATTCCAGAATGATGCCGCGGTTTGGGCGGAGACTACTTTAAAGCTCTTGTCTTTCTCCAAAAACTCCCAAACGTCTTTGATCATAGCAGGAACCCAATACCAACCCCACTTGATCCGTTCAATCAAGCCTTCCTTGGACAACTTGTTCAAGTATTCCTTGGCATTTGGCTCGATGCTTTTTACAGACTTTACTCTAACCAAACTCCCTTTGAACGGCCTCAATTTCTCATTAAACTCTGTCAAGTATTGGGGCATTGATGTTCACCTTTTATTATTGTTTGGCAAACTACTTAAAGATATCCGTTCACCTTTAAAGTTATTTTGGCAAACACTATTTTGCTTACAAAGAACCAGAATTAGACAAGAAACGTGTGAAAACTGAAATGACGGTTTAAACGCTCGTGTGAATCTAGCCCTCGGCACCATAACTATTGATTTTGGATTAGCCTTCGATAGTCTGTTTTTTTGAGTAAAGCCTGAAGGTTCTGCTCTCCAGGTCTAAGAGCTTCGGTGATGAAGTAATATGTGTGACAAAATGCTATTTAAGTCTGTACGACAACAAGTAGCATGAGATGTGCACATGTCGGAAACAATAACTGTGCGACTGCCGCGTGAGCTGAAAGAAAAAATGAAACAGAATCCAGTGAAGTGGAGTGAAGAGGTTAGAAGATTCATTGAGGAGCGAGTCAGTCAACTTGAACTTTTGAGGGCACTTGAGGAGATAGAGTCGAGGGCAGAAAAAAGAAAGACAAGGACGGACTCGACGAGACTCATTAGGGAGGACCGAGAACGCCAGGAATGATCTTGGATTCCACAATTCTGGTGAAGATTGTCGTTAACGAACTTGGTTCCAAGGAAGCTGCGACGAGCGTTGCAACGCTCTTGAAGAGAGGTAGCGGTCTCCACACTGTCGATTTGGCCATGGCTGAATGCTTGAATGCAATATGGAAACACACGAATCTCCACAAGGACCTCAGCATTGAAGATGGAAAAGCAGCGATCCAAGATCTCAAAAAGGTCTACGACCGTCTACCTGTCTTTACAGCGCGCGAGCTGACCGAAGAAGCTTTCGACATTTCCCTGAACCACAACATGGCTGTATATGATGCACTCTACATAGCTGCGGCACACAAGACAGATGCAACGCTCTATACTGCCGACCGAAAGCTGCATGAGAAGGCCACCAAAATCATAAGGTCGAGGCTTCTGAAGACTTGACTTTTCAGACTTACCATCGCACACGATATTCTTGATTTTTGCACCACGGAAAAATAGACTATTACGCGGTCCACATCAGGTAACATAGACAGGCAAAACCTTTTTGCTGATCAAGCGACCGAACTGGCGCGACTCGCTCAGTAACGAATGCCCGAAATAGTCTAATCCCTGCCTCTTCTTCTTCGGTTCCCATAGGCGGACTGCAGGTTGTTGCGAGCTACTAATGTTCACAAAGAAAGAGGAGTCGCGAGTGATGTCTCTACTTGTCTCGGGTTCAAACCCGGCCCTCGGCACCACAATGGACTTTTTGCTGTGTTACAGCCAACACGTGAGCCACTCTGCAATTGAAATCGTGCTCATTTATTGGATCACGCGAACACATGTTTGCTCGTTCTAGCCTTTTGTTTCCATGACTATGTCTTCAAGTATTGATAGCATGTTGCTTATGCGTGCCTTTCTCTTGAGGGCATTGAGATCTACTTCGGTGAACTTCAAGATGGCTTTCACGTCTTCCATGTCTTTGAAAGCTCTTTCCCTAGGAATCGTTGCTTTTATCATACGGAGCTTTGCCAAAATCAGTTCTTCAGGGATCTGGTAGAACGTTGGTAGACGCAGGATAGTGCCCGGTCTCTTGTTCAACTTCCTTCCTGAGAAAATCGTGTCGACTGTGAACGGCGATCTGCTGTCCTTGAACGTAGCTATCTTAAATCTGGATTTAAATGCCGTGTCGATCCTGCGCTTTTCAACATTCACTCCTGCTTCCTTCAATGCGGACTCAAACTCGCTTCGGCTCCTACCTTCTAATGAAATCCTGACAATAACATCTGCGTCCATCGTAGTGCGAGGCGTACCATAATAACTCGCTGCCAAAGCTCCGGTGAACATATAATCTATCCCTGCAAGATTGAAGCTCTTCACAATTCTTCTGATAAATCCTTCAAAAGTCTCCAGATTCTAAACCTCGCGATAACGTCTCCTGCCAAAACTGATTCGTTCTCTCACACGTTTCATAAGTTCTTCTTCAGTGATCTTGCAGTCTTGATCTTTGATGGAACCAGCGCAGACGTTCAAGCATAAGTCCGACATGTAGACTGCCGCGTTCACCCTTTCATCTGGTCTTAACTTAGACCTTGGCAAGCGCATTCCCAGAACCTAGATGCTGGACTACCTTTAAGAAGTATTTCCTTTTCGCAGAGTAGATTTTCCGCCTATCACTTTTTTGCGGACCATTATGCTAGAGTGTTCGTTGTGCCTATCTAACTCGACTTGTCACAAGCTTAAAGGGGAACAAGGGGCGTAGGCATTAAAGGAGCGAAAGGTTATGCCCCGTTGTCCAAAGTGCGGTTCAGAAGTGGATGAGAAAATGGTCTTCTGCCCAAAATGTGGCGCACCGCTGAGGATGGAACAGCCCGCGGATCGGAGAGATGATTGGAGGACAAAACGGAGGAAATGGAGGGAGCAGAGAAGAGAGCAAAGAAGGCAGAGAAGACAGGCTGAGAAAAGCGAAAAGGCGGAAAAGTGGGAGAAAACAGAGAAACATGAGCGCATGTTCTTGGGACCGCTCATCGGTGGACTAGTGCTCATAATATTCGGAGCTTCTCTCTACTTCTCAATAGTCGGAGGCTTCGACGCACAGCTCCTAGGTGCGCTCTTCCTCGTCTTCGTCGGAGTGATAATCATAGTTGCCGCCTTGCACTTCATCGTTGTAGCAGAAAGAAGACACCCGAGACCCTAGACACACTAGCGCGCGCTGGCGTACGAACTTTTGTAAAACATCATCAGCCCGCGAGTTCATGGAAGTCAGCGGCCACCGAGGTAAATGATCTGAACGACTGAAGATGCTACTTCGAAAAACAGGGAGCATGAAGCTCAAGGCCCGCGCGCGCGTCTTCTGGTTGTCCGGGCGGTGGGCATGAAACAATATTACCAATAGGTAAGCCTATATATTACCTAAAGGTAATTACTGTCTTGTAATAAAGGAAGCGAATCACGGATGAAGCTGAAACTTCAATTAGTGCGAGACGGAGAAACGCTGTTCGAGGTTCCCCTTTCGCCGGAGGACTGGGCGAAGAAGGATTTGGAAGAAGAGCTGAAGGAGACGGAGGAAAGTTTTGAGAGGTTCTCGAACATTTTTGATGTTCTGTCCCATGAGACGCAGCTGAGAATGATGATGCGACTTGTTGGAGCAGACGATCGTACGTTGAGTTTTGCAGATTTCATGCAGGACCTGGACCTAAACCCTAAGATCGTCTGGGAGAACTCGAAGAAGCTCGAGAAGGGCGGCCTGTTGGAGAAGACTGGAAGAGGGAAGTATGTGTGTTCAGAGTTCGGGGAGACGTTCATGATGATAAGTCTGGCTTTGCGCCGTCTGATAGAATCGCTGGAAGAAATGGAGCAACTTTAAAGGAGGTGAAAGAGCTTGTCGTTTGATGATGACTTTGGCGATATTTTCGAAGACTTCGACATCTTCAAGCTGATGAGAAAGTCTCAGAACGAGCTGGAAAAGATGTTGAGGAGAATCCGGAGCGGAGAAATCGAGGGCTTATGGGAGATAAAGCAAATCGATGAGCCTGACATGAAGGGATTCGAAATTCGAGGCCGCTTCGGGACAGAGGAGCCGCTTCATTCGCTGGAACCACGCGAACCGTTGAAGCCTTCGAAGAGACGACCGTTGCGTGAAAGGCCCTTCGAAGTTCCGAAGACTGCGTTAAAGGAGATGCGTGAGCCACTGGTTGACATCTTCGAAGAAAATAGTGTGATAAAAGTGTACGTCGAGTTGCTTGGCGTTGAAAAGGACGACATAAAGCTAAATCTCAGGGAAGGTTGTATTGAAGTCAAGGCTAAGAACTTCTACAAGACCATAGACTTGGCCACCCGACACATTGCAACGAACGGTGTTTCAACCCAGTACAAGAACGGAGTGCTTGAGATAACACTTCCAAAGATGAAAGAGCTGCGCGAAAAGGACGCAAAGAACTTGAAGGCAGCTTAGCATAAGCAGCACTTCGCTCTGCCTTTATTTTGCTTCGCGGAAATGGGTTTGCAGCATTTCTTTTTCCAGTTTTTTGCCTAGCGTTGTTAGCCTCTGGCATATTGTTTGAGACGATACACTTAAAATGCCAAGCGGCGAGTAAGTGTTAACGGGGTTCGGTTGAGGACGAAGAACAGAGAGGCCTCACACAAAAGAAAGAAGGGAGGCGAGCAACAGACTAGCGAAGGCCAAAGGTCAGAGAAACCGAGCCGCAGACAGCTGAAAGTGGGGTTAACTGCCGTAGCTTCTATCTTGCTTATCTTGTCCATCAGTTTCTTTCTCTGGACCAGCTCCACCACGTCACCCCAGCCAGCACAGCAGACGGGTATCGAAGTTCCGAAGGCTGCTATACTGGACGCCTTGTACGCCAGTTCTCAAGACTTGACATACGAGCAGAATCTGACGAACTATCTGTCGAAGGCGGGGTACCGCGTTGACGTTTTCAGAGGGGAAAACGTCACCATCGACCTTCTCAGAAACATAGGAGGGTACAAGGTTCTGATCCTTAGGCTCCACAGTGCCATACGCGGTTTCCTCTATCTTTTCAGCGGAGAGAAGTACACTCAATCTGAATATGCCTTAGAGCAGCTTTCGGGAGGCGTTCGAGAAGGCATCACGTTTGACAACGTTTCGTATTTTGCCATTAACGCGGTTTTTCTCGGCGGAAAAAACCAGTGGGGCCTAAAGGGTTCGACGATCATACTGATGGGATGCAATGGAACGGGAGACTCATACTCGATTCAGAGACTCTTGGACAGGGGAGTCAAGGCGTACATTGCATGGACGGGTTACGTGGAGTTGTCCTACTCAGATGAGACAACTCTAGCGTTGGTGAAGGCTCTGTACTTGAAGGGGTCAAGTGTACAAGCAGCTGTTGAAGAAGCGATGAAAGAAGCGGGCACGGAGCCAGCGTACAACAGCGTTCTTGAGTACTATGGGCCCAGAGGGTAGGCGCCGCAGAGTCCAAGGCGGCTACTGATTAAAACAACGCCGAAAAAAGCTTGAACAACGATTTTGGCACAAAGAGTAGACTTAAATGCCGTGTTTAGAAAAGCAAAATAGGGACATCTGCGAAGTGTCCTCTGCGCTATGCGCAACCTGCGGGCGTAGTCTAGTTTGGTCTAGGACATCAGCCTGCCACGCTGACGACCCGGGTTCAAATCTCGGCGCCCGCACCAACCTTTCTTGAAAAGCAGCTTGGCTTAAGCTCTGTTGAGTTAGAGTTCTGTGGCATCGTTACAGTCTTCCGTCTCAGCGAATTGTTGAGGGGGCTGTGAACTCGGAGTGATCTTCGCGTCTTTGGGCAGTGTCTGGAGCTTCTGGCTTGTGTGCGTGCGCTAGGGCTTGACAACTTCAGCGTTTTCGGTGCTGATTCCACGCCAGTTTATCTTGTATCCGAGTGCTTCTAAAACGCCTGTTGCATCTTCCACTCCTTCCGTCTCAATCGTCTCAGCGGCTTCGGACAGGCTGATTCGCCCCTTCTGCCTGATTCGCTCAGCGATTGTTCTCCCGATCTGTTCAAGTCGGTCTTTTCTGACCATCTTGTCGGACATTATAACGTAGTCCTGAGGAGGTTTTTCAGTCAGCGCTGTCTTGACGGCTTCTGATGAGACCCCGATTCTCGTCGCCAACTCTTCAAAGTTCACGATGGGCTCCGTGAACACTATGGGCAGTTCTCTGACGAGGTTAGTCTGGTTCGCTTTGACCTCTCGAAACGCGTGTTCCAAGTAGCGAAGAACTGGAGATAACGGGATTTTGTCTCGGTAGTACATGACGTTCAATCTTCCCTGCTTGCCCAGGTTAGACAGTTTTTCGCATGCCAGTTTCTCGTTGACGGCCACGAGCATGTCCACCTCGATTTTCTTCAGTTTCTCGATCTTCCGTAGCAGGTACTCGACGGTCCAGAACCCAACGATCTCCATGTACACTTTAGTCCCGTCTTTCTCAAGTGAGAAGTCGGGGATGAGAACCTGTCTGCCCGCCAGAACAGGCTCAGGCTCCCTCCTCAAAATCCACCCAGACATCAGGGCCTGAAAACGCGTGGCGAAATCCTCTTCAACGGTGCTGTCGAAGGACAACTGTGCTGGTTCTGTTTTCCTCATCAAAGCGCGGTGTTTCCAGCTTTCGATCTTGAAGTTGCATATCTCGTTCGTGTATTTCCACAGGATCTTCGCCTCAACCGTCCATTCTGGGCTGGCAATTATGACGGGAACAAGTTTGGCTGTGGCCGTTCCGTACCTTCTGGTCAGCTTGAAGAGGCTTGCGGGACCGTCTACCTTTACCCACACGCGCTCGGCTTGATAGGCCTCGTAGATCAGCCCTAACCACTTGATGGAACGGAAGATCTGCTGCCAGTTGCCCGACGACGTGAACCTTACCTCGGTAGAGTCGAAAAGAAGCGTCTGCGTCAAGCTGAGGTTGTACTCTTGAAGCAGCTCTTGCGGAGACAACGGTTCAAACTCCTCCAACGTCAGCTCGGTGTCCAAGTCGGCTTGGAAGAACTGCTCAACCATCGCCGCGTCTACCTTCACGTCTGAGGCCACAGCCTCAACTATTCGTGCTCTCCGTTCCTGCGTGGTGGGCAACCCGAGTCTTCCAGCTGCGCGAAAGATCCTCCTCCTCAGGTCCACCGGGCTGATCCTGTCGTCGCATCTGAAGCGGCTTCTCCTGTCGAGAAGAAGGGACAAGCCTCGGACGAAACGATAATCGTAGCCTTCATCCTCAAACCCGTCGACCAACTCCTTCACGACGCGCTTCTTCTCACCGACGTGACGCTTGTAGACTTCGACGAGACTATTTGCAACTTCCAGGTTCTCAGCCGACAGCGTGGCGTAACGCGGCCACACAGTGCCCTTTCTTCTCCAAACCGCCAGAAGCTCGCTCGGGAGCGTGCTCAAGCCTCCCCGTCTAGGTTTTGATGCCGTTTTCGGCTCATCCTCGCTTCCACGGTCTCCTTGGAGACTATCTCAACAAGCTTGGCCTGCTTTCCCTCAACCTTTCTGAGCAGTCTTCCAAGCCTTTGAACGTACTCTCGTGTGCTTCCCGTCCCGCTCAGGATGAAGCCCAACGAAGCTTCAGGAACGTCCACGCCTTCATCGAGAACCTGAGAGGTCACTATCACCCTGTAGCTTCCGTTTCTGAAGTTTTCCAGGATCTCGCGGCGCTCCTGCTTCGGCGTTTGATAAGTCACGGCGGGTATCAGGAACCTCCGGCTTATCCTGTAGACCAGGTCATTGTGCAGCGTGAAGATCAGCGTCCTTTCACACCCATGTGCTTCAAACTGTTTGGCAAGCAGGTCCAGCTTTGCCTCGGAGTTCAACGCCACTCTCACCGCGCGGTTTCTCGCCAGAAGAGCCTCTCGCGCCCGCTTGTCCCTTCCGGTGGACATAATGAACCTCTGAAAGTCCTCAGCGCTCCTCAGAACGATCCCCTTCTCCCTCAGATAACCGTTGAAAACCCTCATCTCGCCATCGTAGACCCGCTGCTCCTCAGGAGTCAGCTCAACGTAAACCTTCTCGTACGTGTACGGCGAAAGATGCTCTCCCGCCAACTCTTCGACGCCCACGGTATAGACGAGGTCGCCCACAAGGGCTGGAAGAAGCGAGTGCCTCTGGTCGCTTCTCTCGTACGTCGCCGTCAGACCCATACGGTAAGGCGCAATGTACATCTCAGCGATCTGCATGTAACCCGGCGAAGCCAAGTGGTGAACCTCATCGAACACCATGAACATGAACCTGTTGCCCAATACATCGGCCTGCAGATAAGCCGAGTCGTACGTGGACACAGTCAGCATCCTCACCGTGGATTCGCCGCCACCCACCGTTCCCGCCTCTACGCCGAAGCATTCTTGCACTCTTCTTTTCCACTGGTCTATCAGATCTAACGTTGGAACAACGACCAGAGTCTGCGTCTTCAACAGACTCATCGCCTTCAACGCGATAAACGTCTTTCCAGCAGCGGTCGGCAGCACCAGAATTCCCCGCTTGCCCGCACGCCGCCATCTGACCAAAGCCTCGCTCTGGTAAGGACGCAGCTCAACCCCGCCGCCCAGAGTCTCGACCGGAGGAAGGTTCGGAACGCTGTCCCGAAACTGAAGCATGCTCTCCCTCAGATAGGACAGCACTTCGCGGTAATGCGACGCCTTAACCCTGTAACACCCTACCCTAGGGTCCCACTTTCCGTAAGGAGTCCCAACGTCCCCCCGCAGCAGAAGAGTGCCCCTGTCAAACCAAAGATCGATCATGCGTCAACAACGACCCTATTCTCGAATCGACTTCAAAACCCTTTTGCCAACGCGGGATAGGGCTCACGAAAACGGCGCGCGCTCGAGTGCGTTATGTCTTGAGCATGACATTAGATCCCCAAGAATGTTTCGATTAGCTCCAGAGCCTGATTCGTCGTGCCTAGGCGGAAAAGAGAAGGATAAATATCTGTTCAAATAATGGTTCTGCAACAAGAGGAATTGAAGCCATGCCTTACTGCAAGAAATGTGGAAATGAAATCCCAAAGGGAGCAGCTTACTGTCCAAAGTGTGGAACCTCAATGGAGCAGGTCGCCGAGGTCAAACGGGCCTATTGGGGCGAGAGGTTTCTAGCGTGGCTGATTGACATAGTGATTCTCTCAATAATCGTGGGTCTCATAACGCTATTCACCTGGGCTGCTTGGCCTGGGTACGTGTTTGCGCCAGGCGTGCCTCGTTGGGTTCCGTTCGCCGGCTTCGGCACGGGCAATGTTGTTTATTTTCTCTACTGGATGTTGTCTGAGGGCATTTACGGCCAGTCGATCGGCAAGATGGTCATGAGGATAAGAGTGACCCGACTGGACGGCAGACTTCCCATTATGGCGCAAGCAGCCATTGAAAGCGTTGGAAAAGCTTTCCTGCTTCCATTGGACTGTATCATAGGGTGGCTCCTTTATCCATCAAGAAGACAGAGATTGTTCAACCGCATCTCTGACACGATAGTCGTCAGAGTTCCAAGATAGCGTGAGCGTTATAACGTTTCAAAGCCGAACTGTTTCTTCACCGCTCAATTCTGCAGGGACCACTCTTGCTTCGAGCTCAAACGAAACTGCGTGCGGTCATCTTTTGTGTCGTTCGATTCTTTCGTGTTTCTGCGTTTTCCTGCGCCATTCCCGTTTTTTCTGTGTTTTTATGAGAGTTCTACCATGATATTGCTGAGTGTCTTCCGTCCTGTACTGACTTATGTTTCTGTAGAAGGTCGGGCAGTCTATCTCATTTTTCTGAAGAGCACTAATGTTCTGGTTCAACTGTTTTTTGGTTTCAGTGCTGGTGGCCTTGTCATAAGTGGCCGAGTACGTGAGATAGGCAGCATGGAACTGAAAGTCAGACGGGTTGTCGATCAACAACTTATCCGGCGAAGCTGATTCCTTAGCACCAGGTTCTTCGATCATGGTTCTCCAAGCTTACTGATAGTTTCGAATACCGCGTCTGCTTTTTAAGGATACCGCACGTTAAGACAGCAGGCTACACAGCATGTGACCAGGACCCAACATTCTACGTTGGAAATGGAGGACGTTAAGAACACAAACAAGAACACAGTGCGTGGCGCGCTGCCTTGTCCCTTTATTATGCGTGCGCGTTTGAACAGCCACGTAGCTCCGGATCCAACGTGAACGGCCTCACCGTTTTCAACGATGCTCGTCCGCTGTATATGCAAAACGTATATGC
>Ga0187886_1000098_pt1 | contig 124952 bp, 111 predicted proteins | sample June2016WEW_20_1_FD_133001 | JGI IMG/M metagenome (GOLD analysis project Ga0187886, IMG submission 133001) | Peatland microbial communities from SPRUCE experiment site at the Marcell Experimental Forest, Minnesota, USA - June2016WEW_20_150 | ecosystem: Environmental > Terrestrial > Soil >...
AATTGAGTATTTGTTCTTTGATTTTTTTATATGTTTGATTTGGGAAAAGAGACATTCTTAATTGCTATTTTTCCTACATCCTTATTTGCCAATTTTCCTACATTGTAAGTTGCCGCTTACAGACGGAGTACACTCGATAAAAGTGCTGTTTTCGGCATTACCGAAAGAGGGGGTAATGTAATAGCAGAAAAGGTAGATGATGTTTCGAGAAACACACTTCAATCAATCATCCAGAAAAAAGTTGCTTGTGGTTCTACGATTTCAACGGATGAATGGACAGCATATAGGGGGCTGAGTGAATCTTACAATCATCTTTTAGTGAATCATGGAGCCAAAGAATATGTAAATCAAATGGCTCATACCAATAATATGGAGTGTTTCTGGTCTCATTTAAAACGTGGTATTGATGGTATTTATCATTGGGTCAGCAAAGAACATTTACAGAGTTATGTTGATGAATTTACTTTGAGATTTAATACAAGACATGATACTACTAATGAAAGATTTGATTTAATTTTATGTAATGTAATTGGTAGATTAACCTATAAACAACTTATTAATAATGATTAAAGAAAAGTTACCAAGGGCCACACACAGTGGGCAAATTGAGGTTGCCGGTTTTAAAATAGACTGTTATAATCTCGATAATGGGGAGCGGGTATTAAGTAGAATCGGATTTTTAAGAGCAATGGGGCGAAAGGGTAAGGCCAAAGGGGGAAGAAAATATGACAGCGAATTCCAAACTCCGGTTTTTTTATCCGCCACTAATATTAAATCGCTGATTACCAATGAAATATTAGAGAATTCCAAACCCATATTTTTTTATGATTTAAGTGGTAATACTAGCATTGGCTATCAGGGTAATTTATTGCCGCAAACTGCTTTTTTATATTCACAGGCCTATGACAAGGGTTTATTAAAGCCAAATCAATTTCATATTGGAGAACAAAGCAAAATACTTGTCAAGGGGTTTTTAAGGGTTAGTATTATTTCATTAATTGATGAAGCAACTGGTTATCAATATGACAGGGAACAGAATGAATTACAAACAATCCTAAAACTGTTTATTTCGGAAGAGATTTTAGCATGGCAAAAGGCGTTTCATTTAAACTTCTACAAAGAAATATTTCGTCTTTGGAATGTGCCATTTACAGATAAAAATATAAGTCGAAAACCACAGTTTATCGGGAAACTAACCAACGAATTGGTTTATAAGAATTTACCCAAAGGAACTTTTATTCTTGAGAAATTAAAATCAAAAACCCCTAAAACTATCGGAGGGAATTTCAGATATAGATTACACCAGTCATTAACTGCTGATGTTGGTAGGGAAGCATTAAAAAAGGTTATTTATTCAGTTGAAACTTTAGCGACCATATCCGATTCAAAAGAACAATTCAAAAGACTTGTCGAAGATAGATATGGTCAAAGAGAAATTCATTTTGCTGAATTTTGGGACATAGTAGAAACCCCCAAAATAAATAAACCAACAGATTTCGATAAAGAGCTTATTGGTCTTTTAAATGTACCACCGGAAAAGAAAGAATAAATCTTCTTATTAAATAATGAATTATCCTTCCAGTTGCTATAATATCTAACCTAAAATAGATTAAACATATGCCCACATAAGCTTGTTCTTACAAGCCCGGAATTGGTTAGGATTAAAATGATATGATTCTATACCAGAATTATAATCTGGCTTAATTAACAACTTTGTTGCATCAAGATAAGGGATTTCTGATTTTATTACTGACGCCTTTAATATTTCATTGAAATCATTTTGATAGTAAATAAAGAATTTAATGTCGTCAGCTTTTTCAAAATTATGTTCCTCTTTCTTTATCTTATTTATGACTAAGGCAATCTGGCATCTAAGTTTTTCATTTATTGCATCAAGTTCTTTAAGTCTTCTTTCCTTGTAGGATAACTGAATAACTGCCATCATGATGCCAAATAAAACTGCTAAAATTAACAATAATAAACTCATCTATTTATTTGTTTAATTAAAGTAATACTCGTAATAACTCTTCTACTGCACCGAGAGTTTTAATATTATTTTCTATAAGTCTTTTCATTGATCGGTCAAAGATAAGTTTTGTAAAGAGATAAGCGAAACACATTACTAATAAAAATCCGATTAAGAGAAATATAATATTTAAAACCTTAATTAATTCAGGTCTGTCATGCACAAGTTGCAAAATTCGTTCTATTGCTTCTAAGGATTTAGTTATTGGATCTACGATTTCATTCATTTTTTTAAACTCTTTTTAAGAAGTTCAAGTTTACCTATCGCAGCATCAACATCATCTTTTATCTCAATTAATTCTTGTTCATTAATTTCATATACAATCCTTTCATTCGCTTCTTCTGGTTGAATGGAAATAATTATTGGGAAAGTGTATTTCACAATTTCCTTTCTTGAAATATCATATAAGGGTCTTACATCGCAATATATATTAAAACTCGATATGCCCTCATTTACATTATGTAAATCCCTTTCTTTTCGAAGATAAATAAAATCTTTTAAGTTAGGAATGTTATCTTTTATATAAATCCAAATATTATCCACATCTTTATAATGTGGTTTGATAATCGACTCTTCAATTTTTTCAATCCCAATAGAAATGCTTCTATGTTTAATAAAAAATCTACATATATAAGCTAAAATCGAATAGAATTTCCCCGCAACGTCAATGTCGATATTATTATTAGCACAAAATGATTCAAAATTTGCAAAATCCAATGATTCCAATAGGGGGTTTTTATTAAACTCATTTAGAAGTAAATCAAGTTCTTCCTTTTTGAGTTTATTTAATTCTACCAAATCATCTATAAATTTCATTATAATAAATTTTATTTAAAGTTAATAAAAAATATTAATGCATTGCAAATTTAATAATAAACACCTAACTATAACAATATGTTTATGATATCCCTTGAATAAGTGTATTATTGTATATCATTGCCAAAATTAATTGCTATTTACAAAGAATTGAGGTGAATTAATAATCTGTATATCTGGACAATAATGAGATGCGTATAGGAGTTTTTCCGGATTCTGAGTCTTTCAGTGTTAACATTTTACAATCCGGTGACAAATCGTGACAATTTTTTACCTGGCTGTTCTCAATAGGTATTAATGAAGAGTGGGTTTCACCAAAGTTTAATGACAGTGCCTGGGAAACCATAAAGGTACCATCTCCATGGGAAGATCAGGGATTTAATGGATATAACGGATATGCATTTTACAGGAAAAAGATTACAATTCCTTCAACTTATAAGGGTCGTATGCTATATTTAAATATGGGATATATTGATGATGTTGATGAGGTATATATGAATGGACATAAAATAGGTTCAACCGGTGGATTCCCTCCTAATTATTACACTGCCTACAATGCTGAACGTATTTATTTTATTCCCGAACAGTACATTAACTTCGAGGGTTCAAATCTCATCGCAGTTAAGGTGTACGATTCATATCAGGAAGGAGGAATTGTCAGTGGTGAAATAGGTTTATATGGCGGAAGAACGTCAGTATATCTTGATGTCAACCTTCAAACTACCTGGAAATTTCAACCCGGTGATGATCTCAGACGTAAAGAATCTGATTTTGACGACAGCGAATGGGGTGAAATTGTTGTTCCTGCAAAATGGGAGAATCATGGCTACAGAGATTATGATGGTTATGCATGGTATCGAAAATCATTTATCTACCAGTTAAATAATGAAAATGAAAAAATGGTCATTCTGATGGGCATTGAACTGAAAGATCTTACCATCGCTGTCTTGCCAAAGAAAGGATTCAAAGAAACCTTTTATTAATCGGATTGATGGATCTCATTTTGCTTTTAGGAGCCCGGTTGATATTCAGAAATGTCACAAAGCAAGTCGAGCTTTCCCAGTTAAAGAGTGACTTTGTATCGAGCGTTTCACATGAAATACGCACCCCACTTGCTTTGATAACCATGTATATTGAGACACTTGAAATGGAAAAAGTGAAAGATCCCGGAAAGATCAAAGAGTATTATACTGTGATCTTAAATGAGACTACCCGTTTGTCTGGTATTGTGAACAGAATTCTCAGTTTTTCGCAGAAAGAAAGTAATAAACGAAAATATTATTTTAGCTAATCCAGTATTAATGAAATTGTCGAAAATGCAGCACTTACTTTCCGGTATTCAATAGAGAACAAAGGATTCATCTATTCTTTCAAACCGGATAAAAACCTGCCTTTAGTTTTTGTTGACAAGGAAGCAATTGCCGATGCCTTTGTGAATCTTATTGACAATGCAATGAAATATAGTGCCGAGATCAAAGAAATTGTTGTAAGAACCGGTAAATATAATGAATATATTTATGTTGAAGTTGAAGATCACGGCATTGGGATTTCAGAAAAAAACCAGAAATATATTTTAGATAAATTCTGTCGTGTCACTGAAATGAACCTGGCAAATAAGGTAAAAGGATCGGGGCTGGGTCTGGCTATAGTAAAACATATTATGGATGCTCATGATGGCAGGATTTATGTTAAAAGCTCACCAGGATCAGGATCGAAGTTCAGGCTTTCATTTCCGGTTAAGCAACTTAAGCAATTATGAAAAAGATATTGATTGTTGAAGACGAATTGAGTATGGTAAAAGGTCTGAAAGATAACCTTGAATATGAAGGATACGACGTAGATACTGCTATGGAAGGAAGGGGTAAATACGCCTATCATTCTGTTGACAGCCAAAGGTGAGGAAATTGACAAGGTATTAGGATTGGAGTTTGGAGCCGATGATTATATTACAAAACCTTTTAGTTTGCGCGAGTTACTTGCAAGGATTAAGGCAATTTTGCGCCGCGCTCCAACAGGAAAAGCAGAAAGTGTTGAATCAAAATTTATCAGAATAGGGAATATTAATGTCAATTCCAAAAATTACCTGGCGCTTGAAGGAAAAAGTGATATCAAAATGTCTCATAAAGAATTTGAAATATTGCATTACCTGTCTAACAATGCAGGTAAAACAATTCATCGCGACGATATCATAAGTACTATATGGAGTATCGATTATGATACTACCACCCGAACGGTCGATAATTTTATTTTAAAGCTACGCCAGAAAATCGAAGCTGACCCTAATAATCCGAAGATTATTCTCACCGTACATGGAATGGGCTACAAGATGATTTTGTGCTAGAAGGGATAAAATAAAAGAGCCTGGCCTCATAAAGCCAAGCTCATTACATGAAAATACCATCCTGTCATTCAACCTTCTTTAGAATCATTTCAGTTGGAGCGTTATCATTACCACCCATGCCAGCTGGCAGATCAACTTTCATTTTTATAACATCGCCCTCTAACTTACATTTATGAGGCATAAGAGTTTCCCCCATACTAACATCAAATGAGAATTCATTCCCCTTGATCTTTCCGTTTAGAATAGGCATCTCTCCCATTTGACCGGAAACAGTACCTGTAAGAACTGTATCCCCCACTACTTTAAATGTAAAGGTAAGTTCCATACCGCCATTCATTGTTGTTTTCCATTTACCATCAATTTTGGAGGCGTTACAAACATTAATGCCAGCTATAAGCAATAATGCGAATAAAATCAGTTTTTTTGTCATAGATGTTACTTTTAATTAATAATCCTATTACTCTTAAAGAAAATTTTTATCAAGATATTCCTGAAATTTGTTCTTATACTGATCACTGACAGGAATATATTCCTTACCAAATACAATCCTGCTACGCTCAATAGTATCGATTTTTTCAAGGTTCACAATGAAGGAACGATGGACCCGCATAAATTTATTTCCGGGAAGTTTTGATTCTAAAAGTTTTAAAGATGTCAGCGAGAGTACAGGTTTAAGCGAATTCTGAGTATAAACTTTTACATAATCTTTGAGACCTTCGATATAAAGAATATCCTTAAAATTTATCCTCTTGATTTTATAATCTGATTTTAGAAAAAGGAATTCATTGTTGACATCCACTCTCGCAGGAGCTTTCTGTTCAAGTTGAAACAATTTCCGGACTTTGTGTACGGCTGTTAAAAACTCTTCATAGCTGAATGGCTTTAATAAATAGTCTACTATCTCAAGTTTGTAACCCTCCAGGGCATATTTTTCAAAAGCCGTGGTAAAAATAATTTTGGGCCCCTTTTCCATAAGCCTTGTAAACTCAATTCCTGAGAGATCGGGCATCTGAATATCCATAAAAATGAGATCCACACTTGACTCTGTCAGAAAATCAGCTGCATCAAGAGGATTATCGAATTTCCCGACAAGCTTTAATCCGGGAGTTTTTTCGATATACCCTGTAACAAGCTGCAATGCAAGCGGTTCGTCGTCGATTGCAATTGTATTAATCATTATGCAAAATTAATCTGAAGAAGTACTTCAAACTCTTTGTCCGATTTATTAATTTTCATTTCATGTTTTCCCGGAAACAACAGAGTCAATCTTTTATTGACATTTTCCAACCCGATTCCTGAATGGCCGGATTCATTTCCCTCCCTGGTTTTCACGAGGCTGTTAGAGCATCTGAATGATATTGATTCTTTTGTTGTCGTCATACTGATTTCAATAAACGACTTTTCGCGGTAACTGATTCCGTGTTTGAAAGCATTTTCAATAAATGGAATAAAAATCAGTGGTGGAATATTAATATCATCATACTTTTCAGGGAAGGAGACAGAAAGATTGATCTTATGGCTCATCCTGAGCTTCATAAGATCAATATAGTTATTCATAAAGTCTATCTCATTACTCAGTTTCGTATTACCATGTTCCGAATCATATAATAGGTATCTCATTAATTTTGAAAGCTTTAACACAGCTTTTTGAGAGTCCTCTGCATTGATGCTTATCAGAGAATAAATATTATTCAAAGTGTTAAAGAAAAAATGTGGGCTTATCTGGTTTTTCAAAAATGCCAGTTCGGAATTAAGTTTTTCCCTTTCCAACTCCTTCTGCAACTTCTCGGTTTGCGAATGACGTTCAAGAACTCTCATTCCCATAGAGAAAAAGATAAGGAACAAAGAAGTAAAGGCATAATTAAAGAGATGCATTTCACGGAATGGCGGTCGTCCAAATAATACATCCGGTTTTGGAGGTCCCGGCAATTTTCCTTCGTCCTGAGGTTGTTTGATGTCTTCAGAATTATTGTGGCCCGGTACATATTTAAAAATCAGTTCATTTGACCTCTCTGAGACAAAATAGAGGAAAGCCAATAAAAAAATAACTGATAAGTAATATTTGAGCTTTCGGCTCTCGAAAAAGAATCTGGGCACTAATACCAAATAGTTGATGTAAAAGATGATGCCACTGATTATGGTGTTAATATAATAAAGCCATATAAAGTCCTCGCCAACCTTCCATCTTTTGATGAAATACACTGGTAAACCCAGAAGAATTGTCCAGGCAAGAAGGTGAAGAAATACACGAATTTTATTACCAGTGAAAAAGTCTTTCATAATCTCTTTCTTGTCTATTTTCTATCTGTAAAATTAATACTGACAAATTACTACCTTTTAGTTGGAAAAATCAACTTTTTTTCTTTTAATCTAACCTCCTATTCGTATCTGAGTGCATCGATCGGATTCAGATTTGCTGCTTTTCGTGCAGGATACCAGCCAAAGAACACACCAATTGCAAAACATACAGTAAAGGCCAGAACAACAGTTTGAACTTGTACAATCGGAACTATTTTCATCAGCGATCCGGCACCTTTGGCAATAATATAACCAAATACGACACCTACCGATCCGCCAAGGATACTCAGAAGAATAGATTCAACAAGAAACTGCTTAAGGATATCCTTACCACGGCCTCCAATTGACATCCTGAGCCCGATCTCACGCGTACGCTCGGTGACAGATACAAACATAATATTCATAATACCAATACCTCCTACCAGAAGGGAAATTCCTGCAATGGCGCCAAGCAGTATTGTCAGCATTTCAGTGATTGACGAAACGGTTGCAATAAGTTCAGACTGTGACATCACCCTGAAATCATTATCTGCAGATTCTTTTAGCTTATGTGTTCTCCTGAGTGTTTCTGTTATCTCAGAAATTGCTTTTGCACTTTTTTCTTCAGTAATTGCTGATGCATAAATACCATTAATATAATCGATTGCTGCAAGCCGACGTTGAACGGTAGTGTATGGAGCAAGAATAAGATCGTCCTGGTCCTGTCCCGTTCCACTCTCTCCTTTATTTTTAAGAACACCTATTACTACAAATGGAAGTTTTTGTATCCTTATTGAAAGACCCACAGGATCAGCCCCTACTCCAAAAAGGTTCTTTACAACTGTCTGTCCCAATATGCAAACTTTCGACATCCCCTTTAATTCGCTGGAGTTAAAAATTCTTCCACTCTTTATCTCAAGTTTTTTTATTTTAAGATATTCTTCGCTTACACCATATATGGTTGTCTGGGTATTCTGATTACTGTAAATAACCTGTCCGCTTGCCCTTACCTCCGGGGAGACACCTGAAATAGAAACAACATCATTCCTGATTGCTTCTACATCGCTGTACTTAAGCGCCATTGAACTGGAAGCACCCAGACTTACGCCTCCTCTCCTCTGGAAATTGGGCATTACCATCACCATGTTAGTACCCATACTTGACATCTCGTTGCGGATATTTGCCTTCGAGCCTTCGCCGATTGCCAGCATCGCAATAACCGATGCAACACCTATTATAATGCCAAGCATCGTCAGAAAAGCTCTCAGCTTGTTTCGTACCAGGGCCCTTATGGCTATCCTGAATAAATTTGCGTAATGCATAATTTGTTAATTTAAATCGTTTTCGTCATATACCTCAACGGGAAGACTCTTCAGCATTTCTGTTGCATTCAACCGGTCTGTTACAATGTTCTCACGCTGGATCTTCCCATCCCTGAATATAATATTCCTTGTAGCAAACCTCGTAATGTCGAATTCATGAGTTACATAAACTATAGTCCGCCCTTTTTCATTCAGATCCTGAAACAACTCCATTATCTCAAATGAAGTTCTTGTATCCAGGTTTCCAGTCGGTTCATCAGCCAGTATAAGAACAGGATTATTGACCAGCGACCGTGCGATTGCAACACGTTGCTGCTGTCCGCCTGAAAGCTGATTTGGCATATGATGCATCCTGTCTTTTAGACCCACTGCCTCGAGAGCATTTAGCGCCAGTTCTTTGCGCTCTCTGGACTTGATAAGAGAATTGTAAAACAATGGAAGTTCAACATTTTCCAGGGCTGTGGTTCTTGCTAGCAAATTATATGCCTGAAACACAAAACCAAGCTTTTTATTACGCAATCTTGCTGTTTCATCTTTATCCATTGTCTTAACATCCACTCCGTTGAGAAAATAATCTCCGCCTGATGGCTTATCCAGACATCCAAGGATATTAAGCATTGTTGACTTTCCCGATCCGCTGACTCCCATTATTGCTACAAATTCACCCTCCGTAATTTTCATATTAACTCCCCTGAGAGCATGGACAGTAACCTCCCCAATGTGATAATCCTTCCGCAGATTTGAGATTTCAATTATCGTATTACTCATTATATTAACCATTAGATTTATTTATGCGCAATTCCTTAGAAAGGAAATGGACCTCCTGGTCCCCTGTCATTAGTTTTTGCTGTTGAGGATTTGTCAGATGAACTATCCATAGAGACAATAACTTCATCTCCTTCCTTAAGTCCTGAGATTACTTCCACTGTTGATCCGTTGTCAACTCCGATTTTAATCATACTTGGACGCAATCCCATTTTATCATCTTTCAACCAAACGGTTTTCATTTTTGGATCCAGTTTCAAACCAGCCATTGTCATACCTGTTGATGGAAATCCTTGAGTCATCTGACCTGCCGGCATACTTGTTGGCATACTTCCTGTCCCTGTTGCGGTCCCCACAGGCATCTTGGACATCTTGCCGCTTTTTTGCATTGCTACGAACATTTTTTTCAAATATTCTGTATCGGGCGTAAACCTTACAGCTTTACCAGAAAGTGTAAGAACCCCCTGCCTCTCTGCCACATATATTGTAGAGCTGGCTGTCATTCCGGGCATGAGTTTTTTATCCGGATTGGGTGCACTCAGAATTACAACGTATGTAACAACATTATTGGTAGTTACCGGCTGTAAACGTACTTCTGACACTGTACCCTCAAATTTCATATCGGGATATGCATCGACTGTGAACTCAACTCTCTGGCCTTGTTTTACCTTTCCAATGTCAGCCTCATCAACACTTGTCTGCACCTGCATCTGAGTCAGGTCATTCACGATTGTAAAAAGGGTTGGTGTGCTAAAGCTGGCGGCAACGGTCTGTCCTTCTTCAACAGCTCGATTAAGCACAACACCATCGATTGGCGAGGTTATCGTAGCATAATCGAGGTTTACCTTTGCTCTAGCCAGAGCCGACTTAGCATTGCTCAGAGATCCCTTTGAGTTTTCATAATTGAAAACTGCCTGATCATAGTCTGACTGGGAAATTAATTTTTTATCATAAAGCACTTTTAATCTGTTATAGGTTGCTTCCTGATAGTTAAGCTGGGCCTGGGCCTGGTTAAGTGCCGACTGGCTCTGGTCAAGCTGGGTCTGCAGAGGGGTCTCATCAAGTTTGGCTAGTATCTGCCCCTGTTTTACAGTATAATTGAAATCAACATAGACATGCTGCAATATACCTGATACCTGTGTACCCACATTTACGGTTTTTAAAGCCTGGATGGTACCCGTAGCGGTAACTGTATTGCTGATATTGCCTTTTTCGACTTTCACTGTTTCGAAACTGGTGGCAGTTTCTTTTTTTGCAAATGGTTTCAGTGCCACTATAGCGGCTATCGCTATAACCGAAACTGCTCCAATGATTATTAATGTTTTCTTTTTCATCATATTATCTATTAATCTGTGTTAACTTAGAGTGACAGAGGAATTCCCATATAGAAATCAAGTGTCTTATAACTGAATATCAAATTGTATTTTGATTGCAATAGCTCGCTCTCGGCAACTATCAAGTTAGTTTTGGAAACAAGATAATCCACTGAATTGATGATTCCCTGCTTGAACTTCTCATCAGAGAGGGCAGATGATTCCAGCATAGCTTTGTAGTTTTCAAGACTGGCTTCGTACTGAATCTGCGCTGATGATACGTCAAGACATGACTGTTCTATGCTTTTTCTCAGCTGGTTTTTTGTATCAGTTTCATTCAGCTCTGCATCCTGATATCCTAATCTTGCTATTGAAACACTGGTTTTAACCTGTTTCTTCTGAAAGATGGGAATTGAGAGGGAAAAACCTGCCGCCGGTCTTAACCCGTTATTCACCTGGCTGAAATAAGGATCACTCGTCAGGCTGGAAAAAGCAGAGCTTAATCCTGCACTTGCCGATAATACAGGGAAATATGAGGCTCTGGCAATCTTCTCATCGAAACCGGCTATTTTTTTATTTATTTCTGCATTTTTTACCTGTGGCTTAATAGTCAGGGCAGTTTCATATACTGATTTTACATCAGGAACACGACTTTGGTTAAGTTCTGTCTGCAGATCAGGATGCGCAATACTAAAATTCTCCTGTACCGGGAGTTCCATCAATTGCATCAGGGTTATCTTAGCGATCGATAGCTGACTTTCGGAGTTTGCAAGGGTTAGCTTTTCACTCGCCAGCTGGGATTTTACCTGGGCATAATCAGATATTGAAATACTCTGAAGAGCCAGTCTCTCACCTGCCAGATTAAGTTGTCCTGTTGTTGATTCAATCTGTTTCCTGCTGTTCTTTACCTGCTCCTCGGCATATAATACCTGAAGGTAAGCATTAAGAATGCTAAGGCTGATTGATTCTTTTGTGGTTTCAAGAGAGTACTTCCCCCCTTCCAGTTCAAGATCAGCCTGTTTTATCTGATTGGTAATTCTTGAGGCACTATATATAGTAATACCTGAATTCACCGAATAATTTGAACCATTTACTCCTGAATAACCTGTTGAACCGGCGGTAGTGCTCTTACTCCAGTCGAAATTCTGGCTTACTGATGCGTTTACGGAAGGTAAACGCTGAGCTTTGGCCTCTACAGCATAAAGTCCGAATCTCTGGTTTGCAATTTCGCTTTTCCGAATCTGGATATTCTGACTTAAAGCGTGATCTATGCACTTTTGCAATGTCCATACGGAATCCTGCTGTAAAAATAAAGACATGCCATGGCACGTCCCTATTGTCAAACTAAAACTTAATATTAAAACCAACTTTCTCATATCTCATTTTCTATTTTGAGGTAAATGTAATGGAGGACAGATACCTCATAAAATCAAATAGAAGTATTGCCTGATTTTACCGATAGAAAGTGAGAATTAAGAGATGAATAGAAAATAGGATTTAATTCCTTTCCCCTAATTCAACCCTAAATCCCGTTAAGGTTAACTTAATGAAATCAGAATATCGGACATTTGAAATCAGAATTCAGAACTGTGCTGTAATTCTTAGTTCACATCAGGTACCGACACCTGTATCATATGAAGGTTTGCTTCAAGACCATCGAGGTAAGTAAGTGCCCATGAAAGATTGATAAGAATGTTCCTGTAAGTGAATGCCCATGCCGGATCTTCTTCGTTCTCTTCTCCCAGTCCGATTATTGCAGGCAGAGCTTTGGCTGTTTCTTCGTAACCTTTGGTTTGTTCCATTAAAACAATAAGCTCATTAAGTGCCTTTTCAAGCCTTATCCCTGCAGGCATTTCCCCGTTGTCCGCCAATACTGCTGCAGCAATATTTGGGGATTCAGGTCTAAGCAAATTCCCCGGATTTTTTTCCCATTGCTCCCGGGTCATTCCTTCATGCTTTAATATCAGATCCTGATAATCATTTGTGATCTTTATTATTTCATCAATTTTTACATTAACTGCTGATTCATTGACAATTACCGGGAGATGAGCCATGGCTGCCTCTACCCTGCAATAATCCCTTGAAATGTTATAACTGTCATCAATGGTTTCTTTTGATACATTTAATGAAAGAAGTGCCGAGAATACTGAATTCAATGCCAGCAGAAGCAAAACAAAGACTGTATTGTAAATGTTAAAATTCTTGTTCTTCGAGGTAACCACCAGAAAAACAGGAAGAAATACAATATATGGGAAAGGGAGTGCAATAGACAGTCCGACACCAGCATGAGGCCAATGCATTATTTTAAAAAGCATTCCTATGAATACAACAAAGCATGTAATCCAGGTTACTATATAAAGTAACTTGTTCTGACTATGGCCTTCAGCCTTGTAACTATTTATCAATGCAGCCGGAAGGAATAGCAGAACCAGGATCAAAGTTCCGGCAGTTATCAAAATTCCAGCCGTTGGCCAATGGTTCACTTTTAATATTATCCCGGTGGAAATAATCATTGCCGTAATCACTCCGAGAATATATATCTTTTGTTTCATAATAATATAATTTTGATTTTAAAGGTATTATGGAGCCCACATTTTGATGAAATTAAACTATCAATCATAAGGTTTGTAAAAAATGTGGGGTTCATGGTTTTATGTATTTAAGTTATTATCAATGTTTTGCAATTTCATTTAAAACACATGATTCAACGGTAAGGAGCCCGTTTTTCATAATTTCAAGGGAATGAAGTCCTGACATTAAAGACATTTCTCCTTTTTCAGCGCTTCCATCAGGCAGGAATGTTTCTGTGTCAAGCATTTTTTTATACTTCAATAAATCTTCTGCAGAAGTCATGCTGGTTAGGTAGCTTACATATTCTGCCATTGATGAATTAAGTTCTTTCCGGATACTACAGCCAGGCAAAAGAAAAACTTTCGCAGGTCCGGGATCGAATGGTCTTGAAAGTTCCCTGTATAATATTTCCTGACCGGTTTTAGTCTGACTTATCTGACCAGCGCTCACCGCGGGCTTGCCAGGTTGCCCTTCTGATTCCTGAACCATCTTCTCCTGGATATTGCTGATAATTGTAAGCATTCCCGTGGTTTTTGAATGCAACTGTTCCATCTTTGGGTAGTTTAATGAATCGTTATACCTGCTGATCAGAGAACTGTTATTCCTGAATAAATAATCATATAATGCATTCTGCTGATCATTATTAGGATAATAATAAGCCTGATATGAATGCTTCAGGTTCAGGGTTATCATAGCTCCCGGGACTACAATTAAAAGAAATCCAATGACCAGGAAAATGAACATGGAACTAATATGACTTTCCTCCTTCCAGGTAAGCCAGGTAAACATGGGGAATGCAAGGAAGCACAAAAGGATTATCCCGGTAATTATAAACATGGTTGCGGGGGGCCAGTGTTGTATTTTAAAGAGCATGCCTGCAACAAAGAGTACAGAGCCAGCCGCACCAAGGATGTATACAGGACGTTTAGCCTTGTTTTCCTGTTCATTCATTCTGTTCACCAGTAGTGCAGGGATAAAGAGAAGTATGCCTGAAAGTGTTCCGAGGGTCAGAATATAACCGGCATCGGGCCAATGCTGAATCTTAAAAAGAGTACCTGCAATAAAGCATGCTCCTGTCAGAAATGCAGAAATTAACATAAAAAGTCTCTTCCTGCTATGAGTCTCTTTCCAGAGGACAGTGAGAGCGGAAGGCAGAAAAGCTAATGCCAGGATAAGGGCTCCAAGGGTCATCATAAAGCCGGCACCCGGCCAGTGTTGAATTTTAAACAATGCTGCAAAGCCAAACATGACGGTGCCTGCAACGCCGGAAATTTTCATAATGTTTTTCATATATCGGTATTTAGTGTCAACTGCATAGAGAGTCTCTTCCTGGATCTCTTTTAACCTTCTTGGTCCCATTTTTTGTTTTACTGTGTAATATGCTTCTGCAAAATTTAATCCTTTCTGCATCTCATACTCCACATCACAACATATATGGTCGATAAGATCTTCGAGGAGATGCGAAAATGTGATCTCTTGTCTGCTGATGTCACGACTGATCTGATCAATATGATGCAGACTAAGTTCAGGCATGGCTCAATCCGGGTTTGGTATCAACTATTCGCTGGAGAGATTCGATGAACTCGTTCAACTCTTTTATCTTATCCGCAACAACCGAATGACCGTGAGGGGTCAGAAGGTAATAAATACGAATACGGTTATTGAAATTCTCCGATTCCGTTACAAGCACTCCATCACTTTCGAGTTTATGTAAAACCGGATAAAGAGCACCATATGTCAGTTTTATCTTACCATCTGTGAGCTCTTCCACCTTTCGGGTAATTTCGTAACCATACATGCGGCCATTCTCTTTCAATAGTTTCAAAACTATTGTCTTCAATGATCCTTTAATTAGGTCTGTTGGTATCATATTATAATATATAAGTTGTTTATATATTGCAAATATAAAATATTAATTTTTATAAATGCAAGTTTTTCAGAACTATTTTCCAATTATTCTTTATATTACGTTGATTATATGAGAGAAATCATGATATTTTCAATTAGAAAGCAAGTCACAAATCAAGGATTTATTATAATAATAATGTACCTTCCAGACTGGTTGTGATTTATTTAAGTTCGTATCTTTGATACAGATTTATTTTCAGAAGAGTGATTTAATAATAAAAACAAGTTCCTAAAATTGTATCACTATTATTTAAAAAATGAAACTCTTTTTTGTTTAATGATTATAACTCTTCTTTAAATCTTTTTTCATAACAATATCATTAATAATTAGATGCAATGAAAACAAACAGAATCGCTTTAGCGTTTTTCATTATTACAGTTTCATCTGCAACGGCTCTTTGCCAGCAAAAATCGTATTTCAATCCTGATCAGATTAATATCCCTTTCCAGAAATATATCCTGGATAACGGATTGACTCTGATAGTGCATGAGGACCATAAGGCACCTATTGTTGCTGTGAATATCTGGTATCATGTCGGATCTAAAAACGAGAAACCGGGAAAAACAGGTTTCGCCCACCTTTTTGAGCACCTTATGTTCAACGGAAGTGAACATTATAATACAGACTATTTTAAGGCTCTGGAATCTTTAGGAGGTACTGATCTGAACGGAACAACAAACAATGACAGGACTAACTATTTTGAAACTATTCCCACAGCTGCTCTTGATCAGGTACTCTTTCTTGAAAGTGACCGCATGGGACACATGGTTGAAGCAATAGACCAGGCAAAACTTGATGAGCAACGCGGGGTAGTACAGAATGAGAAACGCCAGGATGAAAATCAACCTTATGGCCGTGACTATGAGATACTGACAAAGGCCAGTTATCCGATGGGCCACCCTTATTCATGGACTGTACTTGGTTCGATGGAAGATCTTTCTGCTGCAAACCTGACTGATGTTAAAGACTGGTTTAAAACATATTACGGTCCAAATAATGCTGTCTTAAGTATTGCCGGAGACATTAAGCCTGAAGAGGCTCTTGAAAAAGTCAGGAAATATTTTGGAGATATCCCTCCGGGTCCCACACTTGTAAAACCTGTTGTCAATGTCGCAAAACGTAGTGAGGTTACTCGGGGTTCTTATGAAGACAGGGTTTCGGAAACAGAAATCACAATGCTTTGAAATGTTCCGCAGTGGGGCACAAAAGAGGCAACCCTTTTAAATCTGGCAACCGACATTCTTTCAACTGGTAAAACATCGAGGTTGTATAAAAAACTTGTTTACGAGGATCAGATTGCCAGTTCAGCAAATGCCTACTTCGACGAGCGTGAATTAAGCAGCAATATTTATGTGACGTCAAATGTGAAACCAGGTAAATTGGCGGAAGAGGTAGAACATAAAATAAATGAGGTTCTGCAGGAATTCCTCGATAAAGGTCCGACACAGGATGAACTCGACAGGGTCAGATCACTGTACTTTGCCAATTTTCTTAAAGGCATGGAAAGAATTGGCGGATTTGGAGGTACATCGGATATTCTGGCTTCGAATGAAATTTACGGCGGATCGCCTGATTATTATAAAACCACCCTAAAGTATGTAACGGAAGCGAATATTGAGGATATCAGGAAAACATGCCAGTATTGGCTTAGTACCGGTAAATTTGTTCTGATATGTAAACCTTTCCCAACGCTTAAAACTGAAGGGAACGGAGTAGATCGTACTAACCTTCCGGAACTGGGGAAACCTGTAGCTGCTTCCTTTCCAACTCTCCAAAAAGCAACACTCAAAAACGGTTTGAATATTATTCTTGCTCAACGAAAAGGAGTTCCGACAGTTGTAGGTAGTCTGGTACTGAATGGTGGATTTGCGTCTGATGTGCTAACAAAATCAGGGCTGGCAAATTTAGCAATGGATATGATCGACGAAGGCACAAAGTCTTTAGACGCTCTTCAGATAAGCGATAAGCGTCAGCTTCTTGGTGCCTCAATCTATTCCTATTGCGACTGGGATGCATCATATGTCGGATTTAATACTTTAATACAGACTCTCGATCCTACTCTTGATCTGTTTACTGATATTATATTGAACCCGTCATTCCCGCAAAAAGAATTTGACAGATTGAAGAAAGAGCATATTGATGATATCAAGCGTCAGAAAGCTGATCCATTCGGTATGGCGCTCAGGGTATTCCCAAAGATACTTTATGGGGAGGGTCATCCCTACAGTGGACCATTAGACGGATCGGGTTATGAATCGTCTTTGCAATCGATTACCCTGGAGGATGTTCAGAAATTCTATTCGACATGGATAAAACCAAATAATGCAACATTCGTTGTTGTCGGAGATATTCAGATGGCTGATCTGGTATCAAAACTCGAAACCAGAATGTCAGAATGGAAGAAAGGTGATCTGCCAAAAATCAATATAAAAGAGGTTAACAACGCTTCAATAAATAAAATTTATTTATTGGACAGACCTGAATCAACACAGAGTGTTATAATTGGTGGCTCACTTATTCAACCATATGGAAAAATTTCTGAACCGGCTCTTACTGCATTGAACAATATTTTTGGCGGTGACTTTGTATCGCGATTAAACATGAATCTCCGTGAAGATAAGCACTGGGCCTACGGAGCCAGCAGCTTTATTAATCCGGCAAAAGGACAGCGACCATTCCTGCCCTATGTTTCAGTACAGACTGATAAGACAAAAGAAGCAATTCAGGAGTTTAACAAGGAATTGTCAGCAATCAATAATGAGAAGCCTGTTACAAATGACGAATTCAACAGGGTGCAGAAAAATATGATACTTAAGCTGCCAGGTATGTGGGAGACAAATAGTTCAGTAAGAAATTCCGTCGAAACACTTGTCAAATTCGGTTTAAGCAATGACTATTATAATACTTATGATGCTAAGGTCCGGAATCTGACTTTGCCTGAATTACAGCAAATCAGCAGGGAGATCATTATTCCGAACCATTTTATATGGTTTGTCGTTGGTGACAAATCAAAAATATTTGGCCCACTAAAAGAGCTTGGGTATGAAATCATTGAGCTTGATCCGGATGGAAATGTATTGAAATAGCTGGTATTCAGATTCTTTTTTCAGCGTGTAATACTTATAAGTCCGTAGATTCCTACTTAATCACTATCAGCTTCTCAACTGAGGCATGTTCTTTACTATATACCCTGGTGAGGTAGATACCCGAAGGCAACGATAGGTTCATCTTAATAATATTATCAGCCGACTGAGAAGTAATGGCCTTAACAATTGTCCCGTCAAGTGAGGTAATTTCTACTTTATCAATATAAGAAGATGAGACGACAGTGATGATATCCTTTGCAGGGTTTGGATAAATTTTTGGCTTTATAACTTCATTATCTGCAATATCGTCAATAATATAAGTGCCATGATCAATAAGTACATATTGCACGGAATATTCCGGTGAATAGAATGTCACAGGTTGTGAAATGATATCGGACCATGCCTTTAGATCTTCAATGTTGTTAATGGGACCGCCGGTAAGGTTATCGGGTGTATGGTTGTTAACATAAACCTTCTGCGAGAAACTACCGTTATCTGTCCCTCCGGTAAGAGTATACATATAATATCGTTCCCCATAGTTAAAATCAGGAATATCTATCCTGATCATTTCGCCCATCGTTCCTTTGTTAATTATGACAAGTCCTATCTCTCCTGAAGCAAAAGACGATGTATAACAGACAACATTCTGGTTACTTGTAATTGTGGACTTTAGCATGTGGTCCCCAAAAAATTTCTGGAAGTAATACATATAAAAAAATGCCGGCCGGGGGTTCCAGTTGGGAACGCCGGGTTCGTCGCGATTATTAAACATTCCCTGGTCATCCCCATTAGAATAGCCGTTGGCCAGATCCCACCTTGATGCTTGTCCGTACTGCTGCTTAATCAACTCCCCAAGTACGAGAGCAGCATGTATTCCGTTTATAAAAGAACACGCCTGTTTTGAGCCTAATGCAAAAATGTTCCATTCCGTAAGCGCCAGTGGTTTCATGTCAACGTTGTTAGCAGCAGTATTCGATTTCAGAAACTCCATCATATTGATAGTTTCAGTTTGTCCGCTGTTAAGGATTACTGAAGGAGTTGAGTTTTCGTTATAGGGAGTATAGTAATTGTGAACAATGAAAAAATCAGCCTTGTTTCCTGCATTGCTGAAAAAGCCCTGGTTCCAGGTTCTGTCGGGAGGATTATATGAATTGGTGGCATCATATTGTAGAAGCTGAGCGCCAATATAAATTATGTGACCCGTTTCCGATGCTGCTTTTTTCATTGAATCAACAAATATCTTAAAATGTTCTCCGTATAAAGCACCGGTAATTATTTCGGGCTGCCCATCCTGATTTGCAGCCATGTTTATACGATAACCTGCCTGCCATGGCCCTCCACTTTCATTCCCTATCTCCCAGTATTTCGTACGGCCATTGTCGTACCGGACCCAATCAGCAGCATGATGAGCTGCCGTAATTGCAGGATTCGGCCCTGTACCATACCTGGCATACCCATAGTTGATAGTTATGATCCCTGTGCTGTTGGTCCGGGAAAGCATATCGTAATAATTGCCGAGTGAGAGAGTCCAGCTTTCGGAATTTTTACCGTACCAATATCCGGCATTAATAAGATTTCCGTCTGCATCTGCAATCTTTGCAGGTGCATCTGAAGGAGGCTGATCTTTAAATGAATTCCAGAAGAAGACGCTGCTCAGGTTTCCCCCCGGATAACGGATAATATTTGGGGAGAGCTTACTGATATTTGCCAGGAGAACAGGCTCTGTGACCATCTGGGTCATATATGGGTTTGCATTATTACCATAGATATATTTTGAAACTTTAGCCAGTGTGTCAGTACGATCAACCGTTATAGTGACTGTAGGGAATAGATCGATTTGTTTGTGATCTTCGTAAGGAGGAAGAATGGCTGTTTTTGTATGGTAGTCGACCAGGAAACATCCCTGGGGGTCCTGTGCGTTCAGTGTCAATAATGAAAAGAATGCTGTTATCAGCAAAACAAGAAATATTCGAATTCTAAAGTTATCCATTAATTACATGTAATTGATCAATTGTGCGAATCTTTTTATTTTGTTGAAAGGTATGTCAATTATTTTAGAAAAATAATTGTTCAATTTAAAAAGATATTATACTTTTGATCATTCGGTTAAACCTATTAGTTAAACCCTTTAGTTAAACCAACAGGTTAAATATGAGCGAGAATGAAAAACTGACAGAGGAAAAGATCTTTGAAGCTGCAACAATCGTCTTCGAAGAACAGGGGCTGACGGGTGCACGAATGCAGAATATAGCTGACCGCGCAGGTATAAATAAGGCATTGCTGCACTACTATTTCAGGACAAAAGATCATCTCTTTGAGGCTGTCTTTGCTAAACTCGCACAGAAAATGTTCATGAAATTCACCCCCATTTTTGAAAAAAACCTTTCTCTTGAAGAAAAAATAAGATTCTTTTTCAGGGAACATATAACCTTCATGCAGCAGAACCCGAAACTACCCGGGTTCATTCTGAATGAAATAAATCATAACCCGCAAAGGATACAGAAGCTCATTAAAAACATAGAATTCAGAAATCTGTGGCTCACAATACTTGACCAACACAAAGATGAATTATATAAGTATAATATAACTGAAGAAACATTGCCTCAAATTATGACAACCATAGCTTCATTGAGTGTTTTCCCATTTGCAGCGAAAGGAATTCTTGAAGTAGTATTTGAAAACTTAGGAGTCGATTTCGATAAATACATTGAATTGAGAAAAGAGTTTGCTGCGGAATTTGTTATAAAGGCTATAACAAAGTAAGAAGAGCCTAAAGTGCCTGGAGTTTGGATTGCCTAAAAAATAAAATATTAAATCTATATAAATGAGAAGAAGAAAATTTATATTTCTAATTGTACTATTTCTGGGACCTTTTACGCTTAATGCCCAGGAGATACTGACACTCAAAGAATGTTACGATCGGGCTGCCACAGCCAACGCTCTTACAGGTGAAAAAACAGGCTACTCGGATATTTCAAAACTTAAAGATGAAAATCTGGTAAAGGGATGGCTTCCAACGCTAGATGCAAACGGGAGCTTGATCTATAATTCTTCGGTGGTGGATATGAGCAGCGCCCTTGGATCTTTACCAATTCCAGGCATCGCGAGTGCAATAAAACCTCTTCCTCATGAGCAATATAAAATCACTCTCGATATAAATCAGGTTATTTACGACGGAGGGGCAATAAAAGGAGCCAGAGAGCTTGAAAAAGCCGACCTGAGCGTAAATCAAAAACAGACCGAGACAGATCTCTATAAACTTCGTGGGCAGATTAACACTTATTATTTCAACCTGTTGCTCCTTGCAAGACAGAGAGAGCTCTTGAATAATTATCTTGAAATAATAAGAAAGCGTATCTCATCTATGCAATCAGCTATTAATAATGGAGTTATTATAAAGTCAGATGTTGATGTTCTCACCTCGGAGAAGATTAATATTGAACAGCAACTGGCTGAAAATGAGATCAGGAAAACATCTTTTCTTAAAATTCTATCTGATCTTACAGGCAATAACATTGAAGGCTCTGCAGAGTTTATTCTACCTTCAATTTCAGGTGAACCTTCAAATGAATTATCACGTCCCGAATTGCAGCTTTTCGATCTGAGGAAAGAACAGCTTGATGCTGGAATGAAAGTAATAGATAGTAAAAGAATGCCCAAAGCAATCGGTTTTGCTACTCTTGGATACGGCAATCCTCCGGGAAGTGACTTCTTCAAAAATGAGTTTGCACCTTATTATATACTCGGAGCCAGTATCAAATGGAATATATTCGACTGGAGCAAAGCAAAGAATGAGAAGCAAATAATTTCATTTCAACAAAGGATCATAGAAGACAGGAAAAAAGATATGACTGATAATCTTAAGAGGCTTCTCGAATCAAAAAATTCTGAAATAACCAGTCTCAAAGTTTTGATTGAATCAGATTCTGAACTTATTACACTGAGGAAAAGAATAACTGCCTCAGCTGAATCGCAATATCAAAACGGTACTATAACTGCAACTGATTATCTGAATGAACTGAATTCAGAACGGCAGGCTTTGGTAAATTATGAGATCCATAAAATAAATCTTGCATTGGCAAGAATTGAATATCTGAATATCAGCGGACAAGAAATAGAATAAACCACCCCCTTATATTCTTCCCCCCATTCCCCCCAAATGGGGGGTTTAGAAAAAACTGGAATACAAAGCCCCCCAAATGGGGGGTTGGAGGGGTAAAATAACAAGGGTAGTAGAAAGAGAAGGGGCAAAAGAAAACAATAATTAAATGTTAAACAAAACATAATAACAACATGAAAACCAGATCTTTAATAATAATTGCTACCATTCTTTTAGTCGGCTGCAAAAACAAACCCTACAAAGCCGATGCATTTGGAAATTTTGAAGCAACTGAAGTTATTATCTCAGCTGAAACAAATGGACCTATTCTGCAATTTAATCCTGTTGAAGGTGACCAGATGGATAAAAATGCAATAATAGCCCTTGTTGATACAACTATTATCCATCTGCAGATAGCTGAGATTGATGCTGGTATGAAGAGTGTCAGAACTCATATCAGTTCAATAAATGCACAGAACGATATTCTTAAACAGCAGATAGAGAACCTTAATGTAAATATCTCAAGGATCGGAAAAATGCTTAAGGATGATGCTGCAACCCAAAAACAGTTTGATGATCTGACAGGTCAGGTTGCCGTTTTCCAGAAGCAGATTGCCGCTAACAATACTCAGAAAGCATCAATAGCTGCAGAACTTTCTGTTTCCGAATCGAAAAAAGCAACTCTGAATGATCTGATAAAAAGGAGTTGCGTAATAAGTCCCTTAAAAGGAACAGTCATTGAAAAGTATTCGGAGGCAGGAGAAATAACAGCACCCGGTAAACCTCTTGTTAAAATTGCTGATCTGTCGGTCATCAAACTAAAGGTCTATGTAAGCGGGGCACAACTTGGTAGTATAAAGATCGGTCAGCAATGTACTGTCAGAATTGATAACGGTAAAAAGGGATTCAGCTCTTTCACCGGAACTATCAGTTATATTTCAGGCAAGGCCGAGTTTACTCCCAAAATTATTCAGACAAAAGAGGAACGTGTAATACTGGTTTATGCCGTGAATATAGATGTAATAAATGATGGTACTCTTAAATCAGGGATGCCGGGAGAGGCAATTTTCAACATAGCCAAAAAGTGATCAGATGCTAAAAGCAATCGAATCATCAGAAATTACTAAAACCTTCGGAGCAACAAAGGCTTTGGATAATATTTCTTTTTCAGTAAATGAATCGGAGGTATTTGGTTTTATTGGTCCGGATGGCGCAGGGAAAACTACACTGTTCAGGATCATAACCACTCTTATGTTACCCGATGAAGGTACAATGAAAGTTCTGGGTATGGATTGTAAATCAGAATATAAGGAGCTGCGAAAAAATATAGGTTACATGCCCGGAAGATTCAGCCTTTATCAGGATCTGTCAGTCGAGGAGAATCTGAATTTCTATGCCACAGTATTCGGGACAACTGTTGAGGAAAATTATGAGCTTATTTCCGATATCTACTCCCACATTGAGCCATTTAAAAAGCGACTTGCCGGTAAACTATCAGGAGGTATGAAGCAAAAACTGGCATTATCATGCGCATTAATTCATAAACCCAGACTTCTCGTCCTGGATGAACCAACAACCGGGGTCGATGCTGTTTCGAGATCTGAGTTCTGGGATATGCTTGGAAAATTGCGACAACACAATATAACTATCATTGTATCAACACCATATATGGATGAAGCCATAAGGTGCGATAAAGTAGCCCTGCTACAGAATGGAAGAATCCTTTCAATAGATACACCTCAAAAGATCAGAGCAGGTTTCAGCAGAAAACTTTTCGCCGTAAAGTCTGTCGAAAAATACAGGCTTATTAAAACACTTAGAAAAAACCCGGAGATTCTTACAGCTTATCCGTTTGGTGACTCAGTGCATGTGACATTTATTAATAATACGTTAGATAATTGCCTTTTTGAATACCTGGCGAAAGAAGGTATCGGTGATGCAGTCATTCAGGAACTTGAAGCAGGAATTGAAGACAGGTTCCTCGAACTAATGAACAAAGAAAGATGATGGGAAACAAGGTTATAACAGTAAGAAATCTTGTAAAGAAATTTGGCAGTTTCGTCGCAAACGATAACCTGAATTTTGAGGTTTCTGCTGGTGAGATTTTCGGATTCCTGGGGGCTAACGGAGCAGGAAAAACAACAACCATCCGGATACTCTCAGGGCTTTCAAAACCCACATCAGGAGAGGTTAAGGTTGCAGGATTTGATGCTTATAGACAAACTGAAAACATCAAAAAGAATATTGGCTATATGTGCCAGAAATTCTCGCTTTATGAGGACCTTACCGTTAAAGAAAACATTGTCCTGTTTGGCGGAATTTATGGTATGAGCAAATCACTTATCAGGGAAAGACTTGTCGAACTTCTTGCAAATCTGAGGTTTCAGGAGTATGAGAACAGGATAATATCGGACCTCCCACTTGGACTGAGACAAAAACTTGCCTTTTCCGTTGCGGTTTTACACGAACCAAGAATTGTATTCCTAGATGAACCTACGGGGGGTGTAGATCCGATTACCAGAAGACAGTTCTGGGAGATGATTTATGAAAAGGCAGCCAGCGGAATCACAGTATTTGTTACAACACATTATATGGATGAGGCAGAATATTGCGACCGGATATCAATAATGAGCGAAGGAAAAATTGTTGCTTTGGACAGCCCGGAAAAGCTTAAGAAGCAATATAATGCTCCTACTGTTGAGGAGGTATTTATTAAGATTGCGAGACCATGAAACGATTCCTCGGTTTTGTAAAAAAAGAGTTCCTGCATATTTTCAGGGATTACCGGACGCTTTTTATACTCTTTGGTATTCCGGCTGCCCAGATACTAATTTTTGGTTATGCTGTAAGTACGGATATTAAAAATGCCGGGGTTGCCATTCTGGATTTATCCCATGATGAAGTGACTCAAAAATTGACTGACAAAATTTTTTCATCGGGTTTTTTCAAAAAAACTGAGACTCTTCTCAATTATAACAATATAGATAAGGTCTTTAAGAAGGGAAAAACCAAAGCGGTAATAGTTTTTGAAGATGATTTTGGTAAAAAACTTATAAGCGAAGGCAAAGCATCCCTCAATATTATAGCTGATGGTTCAGAACCTAATACAGCTACTCTTATTACAAATTATACAACCGCGATTATGAATGATTTTACTAATGAGTTTGCGGGATCTGTATTAAATAACTCTATCCGGATTAGTCCCGAATTAAAAATGCTCTATAACCCGAATCTAAAGAGCCATTTTATGTTTGTCCCGGGAGTTGTTACTCTAATCCTTATTCTGATTTGTGCATTGATGACGTCTGTAACAATAACGCGGGAAAAAGAGTTCGGGACCATGGAGGTTTTGTTGGTTTCCCCGCTTCGACCCATCCAGATAATTCTAGGGAAAGTAACGCCCTATTTCATCCTGTCATTTATTAATGTCCTTCTCATCCTCGGATTATCATGGTTGGTATTCGGGCTTCCGGTGAAAGGAAGTATTACTCTTCTGCTTGCAGAATGTATGCTTTATATATTAATGAGCTTAACTCTCGGGATTCTAATCTCAACCGTATCGAAGAATATGCAGCAGGCTATCTTTATATCATTAATTGGACTGATGTTACCAACTATTCTTCTTTCAGGATTTATCTTCCCGATTGAAAACATGCCCAAAATTTATGATTATGTAAGTTCAATAATGCCGCCAAGGTACTTTATTGTAATAATTAAAAACATTATGATAAAGGGAACCGGCCTGATGTATATATGGAAAGAGACACTTATCCTGATAATCATGACTCTGGTTTTTATAGGACTAAGCGTCAGGAAGTTCAAAATCAGGTTGGAATAATGTTCAAGACAAAAGACAAAAGGCAAAAGATAAAAGTGAAAAACCACATGCTGCAAACCGTATACTGCAAACCTAAAAATGCAAGATATAAGACAAAAATAAAAAGATAAAAGTTATAATATGAGGACAATATTATACCTGATACGAAAAGAATTTATCCAGATATTCAGGAATAAATTTATTTCAAAAGCAATTTTTGGCGTTCCGATTGTGCAGATGTTGATACTTGTCCCTGCTGTAACATTCGAGCTGAAGAATGTAAAGCTCGCTATTATTGATAAAGATATGACTCCTGAATCGAGAGGGTTGATAAATAAGCTCGAAGGATCTACATTTTTCAAGATCTCTTTTTCAACCTTTTCAGACAATGAGGCAAATAACCTTCTTCATCGGAACAAGTGCAGCATGATACTCCAGATACCTTCTGGCTTCGGGAAGTATATCGGAACCGGGAAACCAGGGAAACTCCTTGCGACTATTGATGCCGTAAATGCCTCCTCTGCACAGCTTACTTGGGCCTACCTGAATGGAGTAATCCGTGATTATAATATGGATCTCATCAAAAAAAATGTCACCACTAATCCAATTGTTCCTTTACCCCAGATACAAATAATCAACAGATACTGGTATAATGAAATGTTAAATTACAAATACTACATGCTTCCGGGAATCCTGGTGATACTCGTTACTGCAATTGGGTTCCTGCTTGCCGGATTAAATATGGTGAGGGAAAAAGAGATTGGTACTATTGAGCAAATTAACGTTACTCCGGTTAGAAAACATCAATTCATCATTGCCAAAATGGTACCTTTTCTGTTAATCGGGCTGATAGATCTTGCACTTGGATTAATTATCGGGAAACTGGCATTTAATATACCTTTTGAAGGGAGTGTTTTACTCATGTTTCTTGGCAGTTCAGTTTTTCTGATTGCAGTTTTAGGTTTAGCCCTTTTTATTTCCACCTTTTCAGGAACACAGCAACAATACATGTTTGTTGCATTTTTTTGTATGATAATTTTTATCCTTATGAGCGGTATCTTTACACCTTATGAAAGTATGCCAATGTGGGCCCAGGACTTCAATCTGATCAATCCTGTTGCCTATCTGATGCGGATTAACAGGATGGTAATGCTAAAAGGATCAACAATACATGACATTAGCAGGGAACTGTATTCCCTGGTTGTTATTGCAATTTGTTTTTCAACTTTGGCAGTACGGCGTTATCGGAAGACTGCTTAAGGGTTTATTAATAGAAAATTTTTTTATGCAGTTTCAATTATAATTTTGAAGATTTATTAGATCAATTAATTGAGACAACCGCTTCCACGGGCCAGTGATCAGAGATATAGATTCCGTGTTCCTTTTTAATTATAGTTCTGTAATCCAGTACTTTTATGCCGTTTTTAACAAAAACGTAGTCTATTCTTCCGGTTTTTGGTTTATCGGAAAAACCATTGAAAGTAAAAGTCGTACCTGATGGTCTTTTTTCAGAGATAACATAAGAATCTTTCAATAAAGGTACACTTTCATCAGGTCCTGTTAAAATTGAATAGCCTGTGCTGGTCGGAGGCATATTAAAATCGCCTGTAAGTATAAATGGGAATCGTTCTGCTATTGTATTAATATCTTTCAGGAGTAATTTTGAACTCATTAACCTGGCTGAATCGGAATCAAGTGCAAAATGAGTATTGAAACAGAAAAAATGTTTATGGCTGTTCTTACTCACTAGCTCCAACCAGGTTAAAATATGTGGAAGTGAAGCTCCCCATCCTTTTGATCCGGGAATCTCTGGAGTGTCTGAGAGCCAGAAAGTGATATTCCTGACCATATCAAACTTATCTTTTCTGAAAAAAACCGGGTTCATCTCCCCTTCCCTGGCCCCATCGTCGCGACCAACTCCAACCGAGGAATAAACAGTAAGAACAGAATCGAGAACTTTATACTGATTCCATAATACTCCCTGCATACCAAGAATATCGGGTTCTTCATCTTTAATAAAATTACAAATCTGCTGCACCCGCCTCGGCCATGTGTAGATACTATCCCCCGGATTATCATATCTTATATTCAAAGTCATAACTTTAATTTCATTCTCTCCTGATTTATGTGAGCAACCGGAGATAACAATAAAAAAAATGACAATTATACAAATAGGTACCTTTTTCATTTTCCCGGATTTTTTATCAAAGATAATCATCTGTACTTTAATAATCACCATAGTCATCGCATAGCTTCGCGGAATCTATTCCGAAAGGTCATGTACCAATTATTTATATATTTGTAAAATTGATAAATACAGGATATACAACTTTTTTATGAACTTGTATCCCAAAGAAATGTTATCTGTATCTCACCAAAATATCTTGATTGATGCCTGATGTTATTAAGCTTTTGCCCGACTCGGTAGCAAACCAGATTGCTGCAGGAGAAGTAATACAAAGGCCATCTTCTGTAGTAAAGGAGCTGATTGAAAACTCGGTTGATGCAGGAGGAGAAAATATCAGGGTAATTATTAAAGACTCCGGCAAAACATTAATACAGGTAATTGATGATGGATCGGGGATGTCTGAGACCGATGCAAGGTTATCGTTTGAAAGACACGCCACATCAAAGATTACAACAGCACAGGATCTTTTTGCCATTACAACAAAAGGGTTCAGGGGCGAGGCCCTGGCATCTATTGCTGCTGTCGCGATGGTTGAACTTAAAACGCGTAGGGAAGAGAGTGATACCGGAATAATGGTAGGTATAAATGGTTCAAAGGTTGAAACACAGGAACCCTGCAGTTGCCCTGTCGGTTCAAGTTTTTCAGTTAAAAATCTCTTTTTCAATATTCCGGCACGCCGTAAATTCCTTAAATCAGATAACACTGAAATCAGGCATATCGTCAATGAATTCCAAAAGATCGCATTAGCTCACCCCGATATAAGGTTTTCTCTTCATCACAATGACTGCGAGATTTACAACCTTGTGGCATGTAATTTAAGACAACGAATAATCGGAGTTTTCGGAAAACAAATTAACCAGGACCTCATTACACTTGAGACAGAAACAACTCTGATCAACATAAAAGGATTCATAGGAAAACCAGAGAACGCCAGACGAACCTATGGGGAACAATTCTTTTTTGTGAATAACCGCTTTATGAAACACCCCTATTTCCATAAAGCTGTTGTTGAGGCTTACCAGAATATCCTTCCGGTTGAAGCAATCCCTTCATACTTCATCTTTTTGGAGGCTGATCCGGCATCTATCGATATAAACATTCATCCTACAAAAACCGAGATAAAATTTGAGGACGAAAGATCAATATGGCAGATACTGATGGCATCGGTACGTGAAGCTCTGGGTCGGTTCAACATAGTTCCGTCACTTGATTTTAAAAATGAAGCCCTCATAGATATTCCGGCAATGAGGACATCGAACACGATACCCGAACAGCCAAAGATCGAGATTAATACACAGTTTAATCCATTTGAAGGAGAAGAAAGAACCCATGAAAGATCCGGATTCGTTGAACGGTTTGAAAGAGAGAATGTTGCAAACTGGGAAAAGCTCTATTCAGCACTTGAAAAAGAAAATGATAATCCGGAACATTTCGAAAAGATAAGGGAATCACAAAGAAAGTTCTTCCAGATAAAAAATAAATATATTGTTTGCTCTGTTAAATCCGGACTTATGCTTATTGACCAGAAGAGGGCTCATGAAAGAGTCCTGTACGAAAGATTTCTCGAATGTCTCAGCAATAACCGGGCTATTAGTCAGGTAGATATGTTCCCCGTGACAGCAGAGTTAAACCCTGCCGATTATTTTATTCTGAAAGAAATTGAAGGGGAATTGGAATTGCTTGGATTCAATATTCAACATTCAGGTAAAAATAAAATTACAATTAACGGAAGGCCAGCAGACAATGATACTTCTGATCCCCTTGAGATGCTGGAGATCTTGCTTGAGGATTATAAAAATACACAGGCAGAGCCTTCAACAGGTGCAAAAGAAAAGGTTGCGGCCGGTATGGCTTGTGCATCAGCCATCCAATATGGAAAAGTTCTGAATCAGGGCGAAATGGAAGATCTTTTTGACGCACTTTTTTCATGCCATGCACCAAATTATTCTCCTAAGGGCAAGCCTGTTATAAATATTATTACCCTTGAGGAAATTGATAAACGATTTAAATAATCTGTTGTGACAAATTGACGGATTGAATTAAATAAAGATATTTGGCCCGACAATTGAAGTTTTAAAAATGTTATAAAAACTGATAGATGAACGGATACGGCAGAGGTATTTTGGGATTGCCCCCGGTGGTGAAGAATATAATTATGCTCAATGTTTTATTGCTCTTAGCTTATTATGCAGTAGGGAGCGTTTTTGGTATTGATCTTAACAGGTTATTAGGACTTTATTTCCCTAAATCAGAGCAGTTCAAGCCTTTGCAGATTGTGACCCATATGTTTATGCATGGAGGTTTCTTGCATCTGTTCTTTAATATGTACGCACTTTTCATATTTGGACCGATTCTTGAAAATGTATGGGGGCCAAAGCGGTTTTTCATATTCTATATGGTTTGCGGACTTGGTGCAGCGTTTACACATGAATTAGTGATTTTCTTCCAGTACAATCACTTAGTACAGAGCCTAAGTCCTGAAAACCTGCAACTTGTACTTAATGAAGGGACAGCATTGCTTAATAAGGGACAAGGATTCGTTGACCCGACTATGCAAAGTCTGCAGATATTGCTTAATACTCCTACAATTGGTGCTTCGGGAGCAATATTTGGTGTTCTGCTTGCTTTCGGTGTCCTTTTTCCGAATACTCAGCTCATGTTGCTTTTTCCACCAATAGCACTCCGGGCCAAATATTTGGTGATCGGCTATGGTGCTATTGAGCTTTATCTCGCTGTAACTCAACCAGGGAGCGATATTGCACATGTAGCACACCTGGGAGGTATGTTATTCGGGTACCTGCTTATCAGGTATTGGAGAAAAACAACAAATACTTTATATTGATGGGAATCTGGGACGATATAAAGATAACCTTCAGGAATGGGAGTAACCTAACCAGGCTTATTTATATAAATATTGCAGTATTCGTTCTGTTTACTCTTGTTGCCGTTATCGGCTTTCTGCTTAATAACACGGAAATCTCCGGGAAAGCTCTTAACCTTTTTTCTGTTCCGGCTTCTTTTAATTCCTTACTGGTAAGGCCATGGACCTTAATTACATACATGTTTACCCATAAAGATATCTGGCATATCTTATTCAATATGTTATGGTTATACTGGTTTGGCAGGATCTTCCTTGAGTATCTGGACGAGAGAAAGCTTGTGGCTGTATATCTTCTCGGGGGAGTCTGCGGAGCTCTTGTTTACATTCTGTCGTTTAATATTTTCCCGGCATTTACCAGTGTAGTAGCATATTCCGTTGCGTTAGGAGCTTCAGCATCTGTTATGGCTATTGTTGTTGCGATTGCTGCTTATGTCCCGGATTATACTATTCAACTCTTTTTATTTGGAAGGATTAAGATCAAGTATATGGCTCTGGCAATCTTTGTTCTTACTTCAATTATGGACTTTTCAGTAAATTCAGGCGGAAAACTTGCCCACATCGGAGGAGCTTTCTTTGGCTATTTTTATACTATTAACTTAAGACACGGACGAGATATCGGCAAAGGGTTCAACGGGATAATTGATTTTATTGTAATGATTTTTAAACCAAGAAAAAAACTCAAAGTCACACATAAAAAAGTTGCAACAGAGTATGATTATAACAAGATCAAAGCAGAGTACCAGAAACAAATAAACAGTATCCTGGATAAGATATCAAAGGGAGGATATGACAGTCTGACAAAAGAGGAAAAAGAAACTCTTTTTAAAGAGAGCCAGAAAAAAAATTGATCTCAGAAATCTATCCATTAATAGAATCTTTACCCGCCTTTGTCAAAAAACAGATTAATGCAACAGTTTTTCACTTGAATACCGGTAAATTCGTGATTACAAATTATTGTAGGTGAGAAAGATTCTATATAAAATTCTTCTGGCAGTAAACGCATTCTTTGCTTTTACACTCCTGGTATCGTACCTGGCAGTAAGTATCAGTCCGGGAGATTTTGTGCTTCCTGCTTTTTTTGGGCTTGCTTATCCTTACCTGCTGTTAATCAATATTATACTGGTAATTATCTGGGCCATGTTATTAAGATTTGAGGCTCTTATTTCTGTAGTTGTAATTGCCATTGGATTTACTCATTTTTCGAATTATATAAAATTTACCAGACCATCCGGAGATAAGTCCAACACATTTAAAGTCTTAAGCTACAACGTGCGCCTGTTTAACTATTTTGAGAATAACCATGGCGTCACTTCCGAGAGAAAGGTAATTGAGTTTTTAAAAACTCAAAAACCAGATATAATATGTCTTCAGGAATTTTTCATGTCAGGTAATCCTGCAGAGGAAGAGTCTGCAATTTTGGCAGCACTTGGTGGAAAATACTATTCTCATCTGAAAGTTTTAGGAAGCGGCAGAAAAAGGTTCTACGGGATTGTTACTTTCAGCAAATATCCTATTGTCACCAAAGGAGAGATAATTCATCCCGGTTCTTCAAGCCTTTCAATATATACTGATGTGCAGATACAAAAAGATACCATCAGGATTTACAATAACCATCTTCAGTCATTCAGGCTGAGGAGAATGGAACGTTCATTCATTGAGGAGTTGACAGCATCCGACGATAAAGAGACTATTGGTGAGGTAAAGAGTTTATCAGTAAGCCTGAAAAAGGGATTTGTAAAGAGAGCCCTGCAGGCTCAGGTGGTAAAAGATAATATTAACAGGTCACCATTCCCAGTGATTGTTGTCGGGGACTTTAATGACACACCGGTATCTTATGCTTACAGAAAGATACGTAAAGGGCTTAATGATTCCTTCGTCAATTCAGGATATGGTGCCGGATTCACATATAAAGGGAATTATCCTCCAAACAGGATAGACTACATATTATATGATAAAGCGTTTATCAACACCTATTTTGAGATAATTGAAGTGAAGTATTCCGATCATTATCCTATTATAGCATATTTCAGAATAAAAAATTAAAATGGAAGGTTTCTGAAATCCACGTTTCCACCTGAAATAATCAAACCTATCTTCTTACCTCTGAACAACCCGGGATTTTCTTTTACTATGGCAAGAACTGTGGCTGATGATGGCTCTATTATGATTTTCATCCTTTCCCAGACGAGAAGCATACATTCAATTATTGAGTCCTCTTTTGAGGTAAGAATTTTATCTACATTCTTCTTGATTACCGAAAAAGTAAGTTCACTCAGAGACGTCAGAAGCCCGTCTGCTACTGTTAACGGATTAACAGAAGGAGTCAGTATGCCTGAAGTGAACGATATGTATGCATCATTTGCATTCAGCGGTTCTGCACCAAACACCTGAATAGCTTTATTAATACCTTTTACACAGGTTGAAGTTCCACTCAAAAGACCGCCACCTCCAACCGGTGCGATGACTATTTCAAGATCATCCTTTTCCTGAAGTAGTTCCAGTGCCGCAGTTCCCTGTCCGCATATAACATTGAAATTATCATAGGCATGAATAAGCGTTGCACCTGTTTTTTTCATTATCATACGGGTTGTATCTTCACGCGCCCTCAATGTTGGTTTACAGAATGTAATTTCAGCTCCATAGCCGGCAACGGCATTTTTCTTAACGATTGGCGCATTATCGGGCATCACAATATTCGCTTTTACTCCATTCATCCTGGCAGCCAGGGCAAGAGCTGCTGCATGATTACCTGATGAGTGGGTAATAACACCTTTGCTTTTTTCCTCAGAAGTCATGGAGAGTATCGCGTTGATAGCGCCCCTGAACTTGAAGGCCCCAACCTTCTGAAAGTTCTCACATTTAAAAAACAAATCACAGTTAAAAAGTTCATTTAATTGTTGAGACTTCATAACCGGGGTATGATGAATGAATGATTTAATCCTCGAGTGTGCAGCCTGAATATCGGGAAGGTCGGGTATCCTCATGGCAAATATTTTATCAAAATTAGCAAATTAAGGAAATAAAAACAGGGACATACAATTGCATATTCTTATAATATAAATTGACTATTCTGTTGAAAAAAAAATCGCATATACTAATAACTTTCGATTCCCGTTTTAAAATGTAAATTATTTAGTACTAATTTAGGACAAAATTAAAAAGAAGAAGAAAATGAATCTTTTCAATGTACTTTTTATACTGTCACAAACACAGTTGAAAGACACAAATCCGGTTAATAATGTAGCTGAACTGCTGATGAAGGGCGGATTTATTATGATCCCCATTATTCTTTTATCCATAATAAGCATTTATTTTTTTATAGAGAGGTTTTCCTACATCAGAAAAAGTGCTATGATTGATGAACACCTTGTAAAAAATATTATCAATGAGATCAGGAATAAAAGACCTGAAGAAGCTCTGATACACACCCGGTATAACAATACTTCTCTTGGAAGAATCCTTGAGAGTGGACTTGCTCAATCCGATAAAACTCCAAAAGATGTCGAGAAATCTATGGAAGACACAGCCAACCTCGAGATCTCTGAGATGGAAAAAAACACAGGTTACCTTGGTATTATAGCTGGTATTGCTCCAATGCTTGGATTCGTTGGTACAATCGCAGGTGTCATTAAGATCTTCTATAATATTTCATTAGCTGACAACATCAGTATCGGTATTATAGCCGGAGGATTATATCAGAAAATGATCTGCAGCGGCACCGGACTAATTGTTGGCGTAATTGCTTATAGCTGTTATCACTATCTGCAGATGATGATAGACCGTTATTCAATAAATATGCAAAGGCAGGTAAATGAAGTTGTAAAAGCTTTATAAAATGATTATTAATCGAAAAAGACATTTCAAGCCGGAGGTGAGTACTTCATCTCTCAATGATATTATGTTTTTCCTGCTTCTATTCTTTCTTATTGTTTCATCACTGGCCAATCCCAATGTAATCAAGCTTCTGTTACCTAATTCAAAATCAGCACAGAATCTTAATAAACAACAGATAACAATTTCCATTACAAAGGATAAAAAATATTTCATTGACAGTCATCAGATTGACTTTAATGACATTGAACCGCAACTGAAATCCAGAATAAGCTCACTTAAGGAACCAACTGTTATTCTCCGACTTGAAAATTCTCTGTCAGTTCAGGATCTGGTTGATATCCTCGAGATTGGCCTCAGGTTGCAGGTCAAGATGGTGATGGCAACAAATAAGAAAGCAGGGCCTTAGATTAGTCGGCATGCAATTGTCCTTGCGATTTCATAAACCTGTTTTATAACCTGATACGATGAAATTAATTCCTCGGATGTGGCTATTTTTTTGTATCGCGTGTTTCTGAAGTAAGTACTATAATGTACAAATGAAAAATTACCTTAAATCATTCATCAGCAGTAACAGCAAGAAATTTCTCATGTTATCTCTGATTCTATTCTCCCCGTTGTGCCTTTTCGCTGCAGGAGGAAAGGTTCCATCGGTCGGACCTGTAAGGGTCGAATTTATTATTTTTGGCTTTATCCTCCTGGGAGTTGCGCTCTTACACAAACAGACATTCCGGGTTGCCGTCATAGGGCTAGCCGTATTGTTGACCTTTAAAATTGTTTTTGACCCGGGGTTTCATCTGATGGAACATCTTTTCGGTCAGAACTCTTTTGGTGAACAACTTATGCACAAAGGTTTACGGCAGGGGGAATGGGGTATAATCCTAAACCTTCTGGGTCTGTTGCTGGGATTCGCTATTCTTTCAAAAATATTCGAAGAGTCAGGTGTTCCGGATATCTTACCAAGATTTCTTCCTGATGACTGGAAAGGTCCTTTTATACTTTTAGTTTTTGTATTCGTCTTATCATCTTTCCTCGATAACATTGCTGCTGCTCTTATCGGAGGAGCTATTGCGATTGTTGTTTTCAAAAAGAGAGTTCATATCGGATATATCGTAGCCATTGTTGCCGCAAGCAATGGAGGAGGAAGCGGAAGCGTAGTCGGAGATACTACAACAACGATGATGTGGATCGACGGAGTAAGCGCATTTAATGTACTACATGGTTTTGTTGCTGCCGGAACTGCGCTTCTTTTTTTCGCATGGTTTGCTTCTCATCAGCAGGACAAATATCAAAGGATTCAAAAAGATGCCAATCTGGATATAAAGATTGACTGGATAAAAATCTTTAATGTTGTTCTAATGCTTGCCGGTGCAATTGTTTCCAATATTCTGTACGATATGCCTGCGTTGGGAGTGTGGATCGCCATCATTATCGGAGCTCTCCTCAGACCTGTACCATGGAAAGAGGTTCCCGGAGCAATTAAAGGTTCAATATTTCTCCTTTGTTTGGTGTTTTGTGCATCGTTGATGCCTGTTGAAGAACTTCCGAATGCTTCATGGGTAACTGCTCTTGCATTAGGATTCCTCTCATCTGTATTTGATAACATTCCTCTTACAAAGCTTTGTCTCGATCAGGGTCATTTTGACTGGGGAATGCTGGCTTACAGCGTGGGATTTGGAGGGTCAATGATATGGTTCGGCTCATCTGCCGGTGTGGCTATTACCAGTAAATTTCCTGAATCGCGGAATGTTGTGCTTTGGGTAAAAAATGGCTGGCATGTAGCTGCAGCTTATATTATTGGATTCTTTACCCTTTACTTTTTATTAGGATGGGAGCCTGCTGATAACAAAGAACATAAAATAATTAATTGTCCTGTTCCCGGATGCCCTATGGGTAATAAAGGAGAAAATGGAAAAATTCCAGGAACGGTGAGTTATCTGGAGCTGATTGAATAATTTTGATATTATCTGATTTATCCTGAAAAATAAATAGGGACATGCCATGGTATGTCCCTATTTTATTATCTGTATTTTCAATTGACTAAAAGAGACTCCACGCAACGGTAACACCTGCCATTACGACTGCAACCATTGACATCAGTTTAATCAAAATATTCATAGCCGGTCCGGCAGTATCTTTAAAAGGATCACCAACGGTGTCACCTACAACACTCGCTTTATGACATTCGCTTTTCTTTCCGCCGTAGTTACCTCTTTCAATAAATTTTTTAGCATTATCCCACGCACCTCCGGCATTGTTAAGCATGCTTGCAAGTGCAAATCCGGTAGTCATACCCCCTGCCAATAGTCCGACCACTCCCGGGACACCAAAAAAGATGCCGGTTAAAACCGGAACAATAATAGCCATCAACGCAGGAACTACCATTTCTTTCTGAGCACCAGCTGTGGCAATCTCAACGCATTTTGCATATTCTGGCTTTCCTGTTCCTTCCATGATTCCAGGAATTTCACGGAACTGTCGCCTTACTTCGTCGACCATTCTACCTGCATTTCTTCCAACGGCTTTTATAGCCATTGCACAAAAGACGAATGTCATCATTGCTCCTATGAACAAACCGGCAAGAAGGATAGGGTTAAAAATTGAAAGGTCATAAGCTGTAACAAAATCCCGTATAGTTGCATGGCCTAAATCAACTGCTTTCTGTCCTTCATGAATGATTGAAGGGACATGACTCTTGTAGAACAGGGTATCTCCTATTTGTTTAAACCCGTCGGGACTTTTGTCCGCCATTCGACCCAACCACATTTTGACCTCTTCCATATAGGCCGCAATAAGTGCAAGAGCCGTCAGAGCAGCAGAACCAATTGCAAAACCTTTACCGGTTGCAGCAGTCGTATTTCCAAGACCGTCCAATGCATCAGTCCTTTCTCTAACCTCTTTAGGAAGGTCACACATTTCTGCGTTTCCACCTGCATTGTCTGCAATCGGACCAAATGTATCTGTGGCCAGAGTAATGCCTAAGGTAGATAACATTCCTACTGCAGCAAAACCGATACCGTAAACACCGGAAGCAAAATTGTGGAAACCTCCGGCAAAGCCATAAGCTGCAATAATACCGGCAACTATTGTCAAAACAGGTACCCATGTTGAGAACATACCGACTGCAACACCTTCAATAATTACAGTTGCTGGCCCGGTTTGAGATTGTTTTGCTATCCCTTGTGTAGGTTTGTATCCATCAGAAGTAAAATATTCTGTTGACTGACCAATAATCACACCGGCAACAAGACCCGAAACAACGGCCCCAAATACACCCCAGGTGATCCATCCTGCATAAGCCATGATTGCAAGGATAACAAGGATAAGGGATGAACTACCCCCTGTTCCAAGGAGCAATGCATTCAGAAGGGTTTTCGGAGTTGCTGATTCTTTGGTTCTTACCATGTAAACTCCTGCTATTGAGAGCAATATTCCAACAGCAGATACAAGCATAGGAGCAATAATAGCCTTCATCTGGCCCGCTCCTGCTAATGAAGGAAGGGCCGCGCCTAGAGCAGCAGTTGCAAGAATTGATCCGGCATATGATTCATAAAGGTCAGCGCCCATACCAGCCACATCACCAACATTATCGCCTACGTTATCAGCAATGGTAGCCGGATTACGCGGGTCATCTTCAGGTATGCCGGCTTCAATTTTGCCAACCAGATCTGCTCCAACGTCGGCAGCTTTTGTAAAGATCCCGCCGCCAACACGCGCAAACAATGCCTGTGTTGAAGCACCCATACCAAAAGTGATCATTGTAGCAGTTATTTCTATGAGTTTCTGATGATCATCTATCCCCATAGGAACAAAGGTAAGTCCCAGAAACTTGAGTCCTGTAACCATATGTTCGGGAGTAAAGATAACTCCGTTGAGGAACAGGAACCAAAGTGAAATATCAAGTAACCCGAATCCTACAACAACCAGTCCCATCACAGCACCGCTTCTTAAAGCAACTTGTAAAGCTTTATTGAGAGATTTCGAAGCTGCCCATGCTGTTCTGTTGGAGGCATAGGTGGCAGTACGCATCCCAAGGTAACCGCATAATCCGGAGAAGATACCACCTGTAAGAAATGCTACCGGCACAAAAGGGTTCTGAACACCCATATAGGCCAGTATTGATAAAAGGAAGACGAGCACAATGAATATCTTTCCTACAACAGTGTACTGCCGTTTAAGGTAAGCCATAGCGCCTTCCCTTACATACGAAGCGATCTCTTTCATTTTGTCTGTCCCTTCTTCCTGTACAATCATACTCCTGTAAAAGATCCAGGCAAATAACAAAGCAAAGAGCGCTGAAATTGGCACAATCCAGAATAAACTACTAACCATAATTAAAGTTTTAAATGTTCAACAATTATCGATACAATTATTTTCTCTTTAATAATTTCTGTAATTATAATCAATCCTGCTACCACGGCCCAAAAAGTCTATTTATGAAGAAGTGCAACACCCACAAGAATTAATCCGAAAATAATAACTTCAACCCTGACAGGGTCAACTGATGGCACCTTACCTACAGATGCAGAAATCACTATAGGTATCATAAATAATAGTAATAAAAAAATACCCTTTTGAAATTTTATAAATGGATTTTAAGAAGCTGTTTATCATATAATTGAAACCATTAAGGTTCTTTAAAGGATACTTTTACTTTTAATTCCTCAAAACATCACTTACCAACCCTGATCTGTTTAAGGATCACCAGAAAATAATGATGAATCCTGTTAGATTTTTATGGGTTTGAATATACTTAGAATATTTATTATTTAGTGTTTATATAGTTTTTTAATTCAATCTTATTGGGCTTTAATTATAAACCATCCTTTCTATATAAAAAGGAATTCTTTTACAAAACACCAGGTTACACAATTTTTGATACATTCTTTTTCTGCCAGTTTATTTGTAACTACTGGAATTACTTTCCTGGCAGGAATTCATACTACTTTTATGTTTAAACCCTAAACTTTTTTCTGGAAATTCCCTTGCTTTCCTGTAAAAATTTTACAAATGATCCATCATTTCCTATTTGCGGAATTAAAAAGCTTCTCAAGGTAAATATCCATGGAAATTAGTTAGGGACGGATCCTGAAATGCCTTTCTTTCTTAACCCATAATCCGCTTCACCAAAGCAAATACTTCCTCCAGTATCCTGGGATATCTTTCCTTCAATGGCGGGGTGAATTCTTCACTGAATTCCATGTCTTCGATGATCTCAACAGCTATAATATGTAGATCAGTTGGTAAACCCAGGTTCAGGGAATTGCCCAGTTTGAGGGCAGTGAGGAAAGATATGTCATGCAGGCTCGATAAATGTGAGGTTTCGCGAAAGTCAGAGGGGATAAAATAAAACACATCACCCGGTCTGCCTTCCGGGGTACGGATCGCATCAATGAAAACCACTTGCTCATAACCCTTTATGTATTCGATGATCTCCAGCCCGCCACAACAGGCAGTATTATAATGTACATCAAGGTCGTCGATCATTTGAGCCAGGTCACACACAAGCCGGGAACCTATCCCGTCATCCGTGAGAATATTATTCCCCAATCCGAGGATCAGTGTTTTTTTATTCGTCATAGCAGGTGGGCTGAATGCTTTGGTTTCTTCTGAGCTAAAAACAGCAATCAGCCGTCACGTTTTAGACTGCGCAATAAATTTCCCTTTGCGTCCCTGAAATTGACGATCAGTGGCATATGGCCGGGTAAGCTGTGCGTGGCACAGGAAAAACATGGGTCATATGCACGGAAAGCCATTTCCACCATGTTCAGGATGCCTTCGCTTGCATTTTCACCTTTTTTAATCAATGCCTGCGCAGCTTTTTTTACTGACATGTGTATGGCCGCATGGTTATTGGTTGTACCCACAATCAGATTAACCCTGGTCACCATGCCTTTTTTATCGGTCCAATAATGGTGTGTCAGAGTGCCTCTCTGGGCTTCCACAATCCCAACTCCTTCTCCAACAATGCCATTCAGCTTTGTACGTAGTTCTTTTCCTGTGATGTCGCTATCCTGTGCCAGTTCGAGGCACCTTTCAGCTGAGTAAAGCAGTTCCACCAACCTGGCCCAGTGCATCGCCAGAGTATGGTGAACAGGTTTGCCACCTAATACAGAATAAAATTTTTCATATTCCACCTGAGCCAACGGTGTGGCCATTCCATCCGAGGCATTCAGCCTGCCAAGTGGATTTGCGTGATAGACACCTGAATCTTTACCATCAACAAAACCTTTCCATCCTACCTTTTTCAGGTAAGGAAACTTCAGATAGGTCCATGGTTCCACCCTTTCCTCTACATAATTGAGATAATCAGGGGGTGCATATTTGCAATGTTCCTTCCCTTCCTGGTCCACCACCCTTACTTTACCATCATAAAAATTCACCTTGTTGTTTTCATCCACGAGACCCATTGAATAGAGATTCAGCTTATAGGGACCATTCAGAATAATATCCACATAGCCCTTGTTTCCCAGTACCACATCCTCAAAGATTTTCAGGGTGAATCTGGCAAATTCAACAAAGCCTTTTGCTTTTTCTTCAATATCTTTTCTTTCTTCTTCCTTCAGACCTTTTCTAACACCACCTGGAATGTTCATAATCACATGAGTTTGGTGGCCCCCGATCAAATCCTGTATTTCCTGAGCCAGGCGCCTTTGTTTGAGCACCTCGGTACCTATTTCCACCCCAACTTTTTTAATCACACCCAGAATATTTCTTTCGCCAGCAGGCGCCATTGGACCTACGACAAAATCGGGAGCACCCAGCGCATAGAAATGGGCAATATGGCTGTGTACAAAATGCGCCATGTGAAACAATTCCCGGATCTTTTTAGCGGTGGGAGTAGGTTCTACGCCAAATACAGCATCCACGGCCTTTCCCGAAGCCATATGATGGCAACCCGAACATACACCGCATATCTTTGTAACTATGCCGGGCAACTCCTCAACCGGGCGGCCTTCGCAGAACTTCTCGAAACCTCTCAGTTCGGGTATCTGGAGATAAACATTGTTTACGTCCCCGTCCTCATTCAGAATAATCTCAATCTTGCCGTGGCCTTCCAGCCGGGTTACGGGATCTATTATTATAGTTCTTTTCATCGGCTAGTATTTTTCTTCATAAATTGATTTTTTTCTGAGTATAGCCGCAGGCAGACTGAAGCGGTAAAAAGTACCGGTCGGATCCACGATATCTTCGATGATTTTCTTTATATCATCACTTTCCTTTGCATCTATCATGGTTGCTATCGCAGACATCATTTTGGCACCAGGGTCAATCACATCAGGAGGTGGTCCATAGCAACCCCTGCAGGGTGCATTGCCTTTAATGCAGCGTACGCCGCACCCGCTGCGGGTGGAAGGGCCCATACATATTACACCCTGTTCAAGAAAACAACTTTCCCCGTCATCATAGATCTCCCATGGTCTGTAAAACTTTTTCACCAGCTTGTTGTCGGTTCTTTTCCTTTCACATTCATCACACTGAGACTTGTCCCTGGCTCCAACAACAGAGCCTTTGGGCGGCAATTCGGCACCCGTTGCGATTGCCATAAAAACTTCGAGAAAGCGCTCTGTCTGTGGAGGGCAGCCGGGTAAGTAATAATCCACGTCGACTACCTGGTTCAGGGTAAGTACATCGTTATAAAACACAGGTATTTCGAGTTTACCTTCCGGCACTTCGCATACCGGTTGGGGTACCGTTCCATCCGGGTTAAACGTAGATTCGTTTTCAAGATAGACCCTTTTAAAAATTTCTTCTTTGGAAAAAAAATTAGCAAGCCCGGGTATGCCTCCCATATGAGCACAGGAGCCATAAGCAACGAGAATCTTGCTTTTTTTTCGAAGCAGTTTAGCCATCTCTTCATTCTCACTGTTTCTCACCGCACCATTGAAGAGAGTGACATCAATATGCTCGTCGGGCATTTCTTCCACATCATGGTATTTTGTATCGAGTATGATTGGCCAAAAAACAAAGTCGGCAAGAGCCAGGATATCAAATAACTTTTCATGAACATCCAGCATTGATACACTACATCCACCGCAGGCAGCTCCCCAGTAAGCAGCAACTTTTAATTTCGGTTTATTTTCCATATGATCTTCAATTACATGATCGTTTCCATTGTTTTCCGGACTTCACAGGGACCTAATTTAGCCACAGTTTCCGTCATTTCATCGATCAGCCTGGCAAAAATATTCCCTTCGCTGGCACTTACCCACTCAAGACGTAGCCTGTCTGGATGGATACCCATCTGTTGTATGTATTTTTGCAAAAGGAGGTACCTCCTCAGGCATTTGTAATTACCTTCATGGTAATGGCAATCGCCGGGATGACAGCCGCAAATGAGCACTGCATCGGCACCTTCCCTGAAGGCCTTCAGCACGAAAGTTGTTTCCACCCGCCCTGAGCACATAACCCGGATCACCCGGACATTAGGGACATATTTTAATCTGGATGTCCCGGCAAGATCGGCGCCGGTATAGGAGCACCAGTTGCACAAAAAGGCGAGAATTGTCGGTTTATATTCCATATTAAGCCTCTTTTATTTCTTCCATTGAATAGGACATATTCAGCAAGCCTTCGATCTCGGAGAAGATCTGTACATCCGTGAAGTGCTTGCATTTGATTGCCCCGGTCGGGCAACCTGAACCACAGGTACCGCAACCTTTGCATAAAATCTCATTGACGAAGGATACTTTCTTGTCCTCCAGGAAACTGATGGCTGAGTAAGGGCAAATCCTGATGCATGTCTGACAGCCACAGCAGATTTCTTCATTCACGCATGAGGTGGTAGCTTCAACCTCCACGCTACCCCTGGCAATGGTAGAAAGTATCCTGGCCGCAGCAGCCTTTGCCTGGGAGACTGATTCCGGGATGTCTTTCGGAGCCTGGCAGGCACCTGCGATAAATACTCCGTAGGTAGTGGTCGCTACAGGATCGAGCTTAGGATGTTTTTCAATATAAAATTGATTGCCGCAAATACTCAGGCCGGTCGCATGGGCAACGTGTTTTACATCCTGACGAGCCTCCAGTCCCACCATCAGGATGATAAGGTCGGCAGGCACAAGAACAGCTTTCCCGGAAAGTTTTTCATTGAGCTCGATCAGCATGTCGCAGCGGTCGGATTTTTCTGACTCCATGACCCTTGGAAGTTCATTTTCCTGGTCAAACATTAAAAATTTAATATTCTTACGCGAAGTTGAAGCGTAAAATTCTTCGCAACCCTTGCCAAAAGCCCTCATATCAGCATACAACTCAAAAATATTTGCTTTGGGAAGCTGGCTCCTTACCTGGTTAGCAAATTTGAGGGCAGTGGAACAACAGATCCTGGAACAATATTCATGGTAATTTTTATTTCTGCTTCCTACACAATGAATTATGGCAATATTTTCAGGCTCGGTGCCATTCTTTTTCTGAATGAGTCCGTCCTGCAGCATTTTTTCGAACTCCGTGGAAGTAATCACATCGGGAAATTTACCATATCCATAATTTTCCATACCAGAAGGGTCGAAGGTTTTTAAGCCCGTTGCAACTATGATATTACCGAATTTAAGCTTCGTTTCTTTTCCTTCGGCTGAAGAGATCTGCGCTTCAAAATTTCCGATATATCCTTTGATCTCTTCGACCTGGCTGTTGAGAAAAATTTTGATATCCGGATCAGTATTGACCTTTCTGACCAGAGTCCTCAGCATTTGGACGGCACTGTACAAATAGGGAAAAGTAAGGTCAAGTCCGGCAGCAAGCCCGCCAAGTTTATCGCTCTGTTCGATCAGGTACACTTTCTCCCCGGATCCTGCAATTTCCAGCGCAGCCGTAATACCGGTTATTCCCCCGCCGATGATCAGGGTGGCCGGGTCAATTTCCACTTTCCGTGAATCTAAAGCTTCATGATACCTGACCCGGTTTATGGCAGCCAAAATAAGTGCTTCTGCTTTTTTAGTGGCCTCGTGTCTGTCGGTATGGACCCAGCTGTCCTGCTCACGGATATTGGCCATCTCAAAGTAATAAGGGTTCAAACCCGCTTTTTTGAGTGCTTTCCGGAAGGTCAGCTCATGCATGCGGGGCGAACAGGAAGCCACTACAATACGGGTGAGGTTATTTTCTTTGATGTCTTTGATGATGAGGTCCTGGCCAGGATCGGAGCACATGTATTTGTAATCTCTTGAGATCACTACATCAGGGATTTTGGCCATTTCACGGGTGACTTTCTCAACATCTACCATGAGGGCAATATTGGTACCACACCAGCAAATGTAAACTCCTATTCTTTTATCTTCCATGGTTTGCTCTATGAATCTCGTTTCGGTAATATAATAGCCGATTTTTTAAGATTGGCAAAGTAAACCGCGAAAGGGCGATAAGCCAGGTGCGACCATTTGGAGAAGGGAACTTCTATGGTCAGCATAGGTACGAGGCACATTAAATGAATCACGTAGGTGTAATAAGTGGCCACCGGCATCCCCGAGATCCTGAAAATGTGGAGTGAAATCCCCGTTGCTGTTGTAAGGAAAAGCAGAACAAGAAATGTCCAGTCGGTGATATGGGAATATTTGCTGTTTTGCCTTGACTTATTAAAGCGATTGAAAATAAAATAAAAGATTCCTGAAAAGAGCCCTGTGGTGGCAATATAGCCAATTAACCTCTGGGGGTGCCAGAAGGGATGGATAATATCGGTTTGGAACCACTTAAGGAAGAAGACGATGATGGTGAACAGGGAAACATAGCTCAGCATCAGAAAAAGATGCAGGTACCAGTATATTTTAGAGTCATCACATTTATTGAACTTTTGCTGGGTAAAGAAATTCCAAACCAGCGAAAAAAACTGAGTAATGTAGGCGGGGAAGGGAATTTTTACGGATTTATCAGAAAGAATGACCTTATACCACATATTAAAAATATTGCTGATTAACAGGAAGGCCAGGAAACCAGCCATCAGCCAGTCACCGATATGGATTCTGTGCCATGGAGCGATTTTATTGATCAGGACTCCGCCGTCTGCTCCAATCCACTGCCCTTCGGCAGCAGGATAAAAAGTAAATTTCAGGTATAAAACCAGTACAATGGCTGCCAACATAAATATGAGCATGTATTCCCATATCTTGGAGGTATAGATCTTTCTTGCCAGACCTGTCCAGTCGTACACTGAGGTCAGGTAACGCCTGAGAGACATCATTAATTCGGCCGGGTTAGCATCCCGAGGGCAGGTTTTGCTGCAGTCACCGCAGTAATAACAAAGCCAGGGCTCCGTGCATGCATGCAATTCCTTTTTGAGTCCCATCTGCATCAGTCTGATCTCTTTTCTCGGAAACAAAACCCCCTTTTCCGTCAAAGGGCATATGGCCGTACAGTTGCCGCAATGAAAACATTCGTTCCATTCGGCCGTCTTAATCCCGAATTCTTCAAGACCAACATAAAATCGCGGATCAATTCGCTCTTTCATTTCATATCTTTTTATATCATTGATATTGCCTGATGTTTACTTCTATTGACTCAAGGCTGACCTCAGAAAGGCTTGCCCGGGTCTTGCCTGTGATAATACTTTGAATCACCCTGGCGGCGGCAGCCGATGCCTGGGCAACAGTGTCAGGTATATCTTTCGGACCCTGGCATACACCTGCAATGCTGATGCCACCAGAATATGTATTGACCGGGTCGGTATTTGAATTTGCTTCCAGAAACCAGCCTTCCTCGCCGGTAGCAATTCCCAGCATCTTACCCAGTTCTCTGGCATCTTCACGGGCTTCAAGCCCGGCAGCCAAGATCACCATATCCACTTCCTGCTCTATCAGGTCGTCGTTCAGAATATCTTCTGTACGGAGCAGCAGGCGTCCGTTTTTTTCCTCAACTTTGGCTGTGCGCCCACGGATGATATGCACGCCTTCATGCTGTATTCTTCTGTAAAACTCTTCATATCCTTTTCCAAAGGCACGCATATCAATGAAATATTCATAGACTTCAGCCTCCGGCAATTTTTCACGGACGAGATGTGCCAGTTTCAGAGAATACATACAGCAGACACGTGAACAATATCTGTTGAAATTAACATCGCGGCTTCCGATACAATGTATTAAAGCCAACCTCTGAGGCTCTTTCCCATCCAGAGTAAAAACACGGTTCCCTTTTTTATCCACGACCGGCTGTCTGATCTCACCCCCTGTTGGTCCGCCTGCATTTACAAGTCTCTCAAATTCGAGAGAAGTCAGGACGGAAGGGAACTTCCCATAACCGAAACGATCATCGCGCCGGGCATCAAACAGCCTGAAGCCGGTAGCCACGATGATATTTCCAACCTGGATTTCAATTTCCTCATCATTTTCTTCGTAATTTATACATCCTTCGACAGGACAAACCTTAGCACATACTCCGCATTTCTGATCGCGGATATATGTACAGTTTACAGGATCAATCAAATATTTATTAGGTACCGCCTGGGGGAAAGGAATAAAGATTGCTTTCCTCATCGTAGTACCCGCATCAAATTCACTGGGTACTTTTACGGGGCATTTCGTGGAGCATGTACCACACCCGATACAGGTCGAAAGTGAGACATAGCGAGCTTTTTTCAGGATCTTTACCCTGAAATTTCCAGCCTGACCGCTGACGCTTTTCAGCTCGCTACAGGTTATCAGTTCGATATTGACATGCTGTCCGACTTCCACCATTTTGGGAGTAAGTATACAGGCTGCGCAGTCGAGGGTTGGGAAAGTCTTGTCAAACATCGCCATATGGCCACCGATAGTCCCGCTCTTTTCCAGCAGGAAAACCTTGTTTCCGGCATCGGCCAGCTCCAGTGCAGCTTGTATGCCGGCAATTCCGCCTCCTATCACCAGGGTATCAGGATGTACAGGCACTTCCTCAGGAACTGCGACCATTTCAAAGGGCACATCCTTAACGGCGCAGAGGATCAGCGCTTTTGCTCTGGAGATATCTTCCCTGCCCAGGACGTTAAATTCGGAAAAACTCACCAGGGATACATCCTTTGCCTTGTTACCGGCTGACAACATGACTTTTGTGAAGAATGATTTGGCAAAGCCCGGGCTATTCCCCGCGAGAATCACCTTTTGGATATTATTCTTCCTGATATCTGTCAGGAGCCTGGCAGCATCCATTACTGGATATTCTCTACTATCCCAGACAAAACCTACTCCTGGCAAACTTTCCGCGTATGTCCTTAATTCCCGGGTATTTACTCCGTCGGAATTGCCATTCCCTATGTGATACAGATAAATACCGCAAAATTTTTCTCCAGACATGCTATAACTCCTTATATATTTTATGTAGTGTACTACAAATAAAAAACAATCTAAGAGCTATCTGAAAATAATTGATAAAGAACTTGTCCTGATAAATGGGAATTGAATCCCATATTATGGCTACAGATATTTCCTGTCCTCTTCAGGTATCTCAAAATATTTGTTATACAGTTTTGCATCAGATCCTTTCACTTCCAATTCGGTTCCCCGGATCTTATAAGTACACTTTTGACTTGCTATATCTGAAAAGAGATGAAAGTATTTCATATATGTGATATGATTCACATATAAAACTATATTATATGAATAATATTATCAATAAAAAATCAATTATTTTTACTGTGAAATAAATAACAATAAATCTAAATAATTATAATTCAATTGTTTAAAAAGATATAAAATCATTTTAAAAAGCAATTAACTTGAAATTAAGTGTTAATTAAAACATTTTAATATGAAATAATTCACAAAATACGTTATATAGAACAGTTTATAAGAGCTTTTCTTTACAGAGAATGCTTACTACGTCTGTAATGATATTTTAAAAATGCACCACCTGCTTCTCTCGTTTCAAAAACCGGAAGTATGGATGGCTCATTGGGAATCATCGAAACTTGAACCTGTTGCAACAACGCCATATGAAATTTTTATTGCCGGACTTATGTTGTTATGTTGCTCCAAATGATATTCCGGATGAAGTTGCATAAGTAGATGTATTATTTGGGGGGATCGAATATGTAAAACAGTAACCATAAATGGAAAGCGATATTAATGTAAGTATTGTCCAATAGCAGCCTCAAAAAGTTATATATTTGTGTAATAATGTTTAATCATATCGTAAAAAAGGATAATGAAAAAAAAGATATTATTGATCGATGATGATGAAGATCTCCTTCGTTCATTCCAGGTAACTCTCGAAAACTATGGCTTTGATGTTATTACTGGTTTCGATGGTAAAAATGGTTTCTTAATGCTGAAAAATGACAAACCGGATTTGCTGGTTCTTGATGTCATGATGAACACAAACCTTGAAGGATTCAACCTGTTGCATGTGATCAAAAAGGAGCCTGAGTACAAGAAATTGCCGATTATTATGCTAACTGGCATGAGGGATCTGATGGGAGTTAATTTATATTCTGCTGTGGAGGATGAATCGTTATTTCCGAATGTCCGTTTTCAGGATAAACCTATTAATCCTCATTATCTCCTGGAGATTATCGAAGAAATGCTTAAAGAATGATTTGTAACAATATCTAATCCCAATACAATTTGTTTCATGTATTGTTCAAAGTCAAATAATTGACCTTCACCTTAACGGAAGAATTTAATCTTTATAAATTATGAAGCGGTTAACAACGGATAATAAACTTGTCCCGGCGCATATACATTTTGCTCAATGGTTCATCAGGATCAGGTGGGTTGCCTTATTCATTCTTCTTGTTTCAAATTATGTTGTCAAACATTTATTCAATATCTCCATTCAGGAAGTACCTATTTATATTCTTTCCGGGATTCTTTTTGCATTAAATGTTCTTCATACCCTTATTCTGAAACGAATCACAAAAAAATGGAGTAGCGAGGTAATCCCAAAAATCAAGAAGGTAATTGATTTACAGATACTAACAGATCTGATAGTTCTGACCCTCATCCTTCATTATTCAGGTGGAATAGAGAATCCAATAATTCTTTTCTATTTCTTTCATATGATCATTGCAAGCTCCATATTTTCGCCACTTAAAAGTTATCTCTATGTCGTTTTTGCCATCCTTCTGGTTGCTTTACTGGCGTTGCTTGAGTGTTATTCATTCATTCCGCATTATCACCTGGAGGGTTTTGTTAACCATGATTTATATAAGAACGCTTTCTACATATTTGGAACGGGATTTATTTTTATCTGCACCTCAGCCTTTATCGTAAGCCTTTCACATATGATTATTTACAGGTCAATAAATAGTGAAGAAACTTACGTAAAAACCAATCTTGAACTAGAAAATAAGGATAAGCTGAAAGATGAATATGTCCTTCATGTAACACATGATATTAAAGGTCATGTTGCAGCAATCCTTAGTTGTATAGATGTAATCCGGTCCAAAATAGCGGGTCCGCTCAATGAAGTACAGGAAGAATTTGCCAATCGTACCTTTGAGCGTACCGAATTGCTTTCTGCCTTTGTTAAAAACCTCCTTAACCTAATCGAAAAAAGACTGAAACACGATAATGAATTTGAAGTTTTTTTGTTTAAAGACCTGATCAATAAGGTTGTAATTCCTATTCAGATTCTTGCCAGGGACAAGTCGATTGATTTCAATATTAACATAGACAACTCGGTTCATATGATTACAGGGAATCCATTTACGATCGGAGAACTGTATTCCAATTTGTTGTTGAATGCCGTCAAATACACTCCTCCTAAAGGTCATGTTGAATTAACGGTGAGGAACCGTTATAATCATTACATTACAGAAATCTCCGATTCCGGGATTGGGATACCTAAGGAAGAGATTTCAAAAGTTTTTGATGAGTTTTATCGTGCAACCAATGTCCCGAAAGATATAAAGAGCGGATCTGGATTAGGACTTTCCATTGTTAAGCAGATCATTAAAAATCATAATGGGAAGATATGGGTTAGCAGTGAACTCGGAGTATGGACGAAATTTACTTTTTTATTGCCTAAAAATCCAACAATTATTCTCTGATTCCGCATCTGGTGGAAACGGTACCCATAAGTTTCCCTCTGACCATTCGCCTGTCAGGGCACAGTGAAGCGTCTCTCCTACCGGACGAAAGTACAAAAACCAGTCAGAGGGAGCAACTTGAATTGGAGCACATTGAGCACCCGAATCAAAGACATTAACATTACAATATCATATTTACTTAATAACAGGAGTAAGTAGTTTATGGATTACAATATTTTATTTGTTGGAACACTTAAACAATTCTTATAGCATTATTAAGTATTGTATTCCCGGGTTTGTATTGGGGATAAGTTCCGGGATAATTAATTTTATTGGATACTAAAATATGATTTCAGAATGACAAAATAAAATCGTCCTCACAAATTTAATTCATGATTAATACTTTATCGTAGATCTTTGAAAGCTGGTCAATTAACTTAGAATCCAAAGATTAACTTCGACTTAATATTATATTGATTTTTTTTCTTTTTAAAGTTTATGATAATCTAAGTTGCTGCAAGTTTTTAACAGGGTTTATGCTGACAATTCTATGCTTCGAAAGGTACCTTTTTAAATCCGCCTCTTTTAGAGAATGTGATTGCACCAATTATAATTGAAAGACAGATTACACCGGTGATAAACATACCTACAGATGCATGTCCGGGTTTCTGGTAGGCAATTATTACAGGAGCTGCAAGAAGTGAAACCAGGTTTATAACCTTAATCATCGGGTTAAGTGCCGGGCCTGCTGTATCTTTCAGAGGATCGCCAACAGTGTCCCCAACGACAGCTGCATGATGAGCATCAGATCCTTTACCTCCATAAAGGCCATCTTCAATGGTCTTTTTCGCATTATCCCAGGCACCGCCGGCGCCTGCCATAAAGACTGCAAGCATCTGCCCCGAGAGAATCACTCCTGCAAGGAAACCTCCTAAGGCTTCAACACCAAGAAGTGCTCCGATAAGTATTGGAGATAATACAGAGATTAAAGCTAATGGTATCAGCTCTTTTTGTGCCGACACAGTACAAATATCTACAGCTCTCTGATAATCTGGTTTTACCGTACGTTCAATAATACCAGGTATTCTGAACTGACGACGAACTTCTTCGACTATCTGGGCGGCAGCTCGTGTTACAGCATTGATTGTAAGAGAAGAGAACAGAAATGGAATAGTCCCACCGATAAGTAAGCCAATAAAAACCATCGGAACCGAAATTCTTATACCAGTTTCAATCAGCTGTGCTGCTTTTTCAAATCCCATCTGGATCTGAACTTTACTCACATCCGTGATGAAAGATCCGAATAATGCAACAGCTGCAATTACTGCTGAACCAATTGCTACCCCTTTTGTAATAGCTTTGGTGGTGTTCCCGGTTGCATCGAGAGAATCCATTATCTTGCGCGCGTCTTTATCGAGATGAGACAATTCCCCTATGCCGTTTGCATTGTCTGCTATAGGTCCGAAAGCATCCATTGCCACATTATTACCTGTCAGGGTTAGCATTCCTATACCGGTCATAGCGACTCCATACAGGACAAAAACAATAGGTTGTCCATAATAGATCATTACTGATGCAAATATTGTTACTGCAATAACTATTGTCTGCCAAACGGCAATCTCAAATCCATAACTCATTCCCTTTAAGATCAATGTTGCGGAACCTGTCTTTGAATTCTTTGCAATATCTTTAACCGGGTGATAATGTCCGTCTGTGAAATGTTTGGTTATTTCATCAAGTACAATGGCCAGTATAATACCTACCACTACCGATAGAAATGAGCGCCAGTCATGAAGATAGAAAAATGAAAGGATACCGAATGCCGTTATGCTAATAGCGGCTGAGGAATAGAAACCTTTGTTAATTGATTTAAGAGCGTTGTTATTTTTGTCGGTTTTGCTTCCTTTAACAAGGTAAGTACCAATTATTGAAGAGAGAACTCCGATACCTCTGACAAGAAGGGGGAAAATAATCCATGAAAGCTGATGTGTCTGGGTAAATAGTACAACTCCAAGAATTAATGTTGAAACAATTGTGACTTCGTATGATTCAAATATGTCAGCTGCCATACCGGCACAATCACCAACATTATCTCCAACCAGGTCGGCAATAACTGCTGCATTACGTTCGTCATCCTCAGGGAGACCTGCTTCAACTTTTCCAACCAGGTCCGCTCCGACATCTGCAGCTTTCGTATAAATACCACCGCCAACTCTCATAAAGAGTGCCAGCAAAGTCCCACCAAAACCAAATCCAAGAAGTGTATCGGGCGATGCAACACCGAAAAGAATGAAAATAAGTGTGCCACCTAATAATCCTAATCCGTCTGTGAGCATTCCGGTGACAGTCCCGGCGCGGTAAGCAATTTTAAGTGCTTCAGCAAAACTTCTTCTCGAAGCTGATGCAACACGGACATTGGCCTGAACAGCCATTCTCATTCCGAACTGGCCAACCATAAGAGAAAATACAGCACCCATGATGAATGCTACTGCCCGGCCAAATCCGATGACCAGTTTAAGAGATTCATCGGAATAACCTACAAAACGTAGTTTCGACTCTTCTGTCGGAGGAACTACATAAACCGACAAGAAAAGAATAACTGTAAATACAAAAATAAGTGGAACAATAGTTTTTAACTGTCTTTTCAGATAAGCATTTGCTCCCAAACGTATCCCATCCCAGACATCCTGCATTTTTTCTGTCCCTTTATCGCAAGCCATAACCTGCCTTCGAAGAAACATTGCATAAGCGAGTCCGAAAAATGCAATAACCAGAACAGTCCAGATTGCTACTACTTCAAAAGGGGTTGCTCCCGGTAAACTAACCATAATGAATATTCAATTAAAAAGATTAATACTATATTGATCTAAAAAATTCATAATTAATATTTTCCAGTTCTGCAAGACTTGGATAAGGGTAATAAAGAATTTCATCCTTCGAACCAACATAGAATCCGCTTTCTATTGTCCTGTAGAGAAGAGATCCGGAATATACCCTCTGAACTGTTTTCATATGTTTTTCATATTCTCCTTTTAAGATTTCAAGACAATCTCTAAGGTGTCCTATGTTTGAATAAGGCAATTGTTCAACTGACCCGTTAAGGGGGTTTGTTGCCAATTCTCCCAGTTTCAGATCAACAAAAAACAGTTTTGGAAGAACAATGGGAGTTGATCCATCGGTAAGTCTTTTCAGGAATGCCGAAGGGGTCAATTCACTTGCAACCAATGGGGTCACAGGGCATAATTCCTGAAAAAGATGCAGCTTAGCCAAAACTTCCCTTGAACGATCATAAGATGTTTTTTTCAATTCAAGAGTATGTCCTGTGTCGGTTGTGAGGTATAAGCTCATAAGTGCCGATAAAGGAATCATTTCCAGTGTTTTGTAAACTGAGAGATAGACAGAACTTTTAGGTTTGCCGTCAGCTTTGGCAACACATCGTCGGTTCAGACTGTCCATATCTATCAATTTCTCAATCTTCTCAAGGTCAACCTCAAAGAATATTGCCTGACCTCTATTCCTTTTTTTTGTACCGGTTGACAGGTATGCGCCAAATTCTACCGGAGGCAGCATTGAAGCAATCAATGCTTCAGGGGTTGCTGTTAAATAAATAAATTTGTTCATTACTTAATTATATTTATTATTATATATTAGAATTTTTGTAGTCTCAAATTATTAATGTCCGAAAAATCAAAATTGCGCCTAATATGCCCAGATTTATTTACTGTGAAATGTTAAGTTTAAACAAATTCATCTCTACATACTAAAAAATGTTAAAGTCGCAACAGCATAATAAATAATGCTTTATTAAAATAATTCCCGGAAGATTCTTCACAATTCATAATATATGGAAACATCCTGCACAAAATATTGTCGGTTTATTATCTTCCCCTGATAAATTCCGTGAACTTTTTATTTCTGTCAGGAAATACTTCTCTTACTTCCGTATCACTTAAAGAAAACCATATAGTTGACAGACTATGGAGCATTGAATAAGATAAATCAAAAAATAGTACAAACCAATATAGCTGCCGTAGTCTTAAAAATTAATGGTTTTGAATTAAGAAAAAATTCACCGGTACAAATCTATATTAGTTTTTTTTTTAAGCAAATAAAAATATATGCGTTCTTAAATCAGTTTATTGTTTATAAAGAATCTAAACAGCAAGATGAACCGATAGAAACAGATTTGAGTCTTGTTTCTACATATTCTATACAATATATGTTTAAATTTAATTTAGCTAAATAGCCCTGAAAAAATCGTAATTAATATTCTCCAGTTCTGCCATTATAGGGTAAGGATAAAAAGCAATGTCATCTTTAGCTCCCACATAGAACCCGGTATCAATAGTCCTGTAAAGGAGCTCTCCGGAGAATATACGATGAACTGTCTTCATATGTTTCTCATATTCACCCTTAATTATCTCGAGGCAGTCTCTTAAATGCCCGATATTGGGGTACGGAAGATGTTCAGCAGAACCTGAAAGCGGGTTAGTTGCCAGTTCATCAAGTTTTAATTCAACAAAGAAAAGTTTGGGAAGAACAATCGGGATTGATCCATCTGTAAGTCTTTTAAGAAATACCGAGGGAGCAAGGCTGCTAGCGACAAGGGGATTCCCCGGGCATAATTCCTGATACAGATGAAGGGCATTTGCAGGTTCTTTTGCCTTGTCATAGACTGATCTTTTCAATTCAAGAACGATACCATGATCAGTGGTAAGGTACAGACTTTTTAATGCTTCCAATGGAATAGTTTCCAACACTCTGTAGACGGAAAGGTAGACAGAACTTTTAGGGCTGCCATCTTCTTTGGCAACGCACCGCCTGTTCAGGCTATCAATATTTATTAAGCTTTCAATCTTATCCAGATCAACCTCAAAAAAAATTGACTGGCCTTTATTCCGTTTTTTGGTACCTGTTGACAAATAGAGGCCAAATCCCTTTGGAGGAAGCATCGAAGCAACAAGTGCTTCAGGATTGCAGGTTAAATAAATGTACTTGCTCATAGCTTTTTTTTATTAATTAAAAGAACAATGAATTCCTTACAAATTATTCAACAGAAAGATTAAAGTCTTTCTAATAACAAATTTACGCTAGTTTTTACAACTGTGACCATGAAAATTCGCTTTTAATTCTATTTGAATTTGTCCGGATTTTTACATTTAAATTCTTTTAATCCATAAGCCCTTGAGAAAATAAAGAGAGATTTCAAATAAATAATCACAGGATAATCGAGTTTCATTTACCTTTTGTGATTCTTTTCTTAAATTTTTTCTTAATGGAATTATAGATAAACGGAATAGATGTGATCACGATCAGGAAAATGACTATATAACCCAGGTATTCTTTTGTTCCGGGGATATATTTTCCCATGAAATAACCGGTTAAGACCAATGCATTTACCCAAAAAAAAGCACCGACCAGACTGTATATAAAGAATTTATGTAAATCTAACTTTACAATGCCGGCTACAATAGGGGCAAAAGTCCGTACAATCGGAAGAAACCTGCTTAAGATTATTGTCTTTTTCCCATGTTTTATGTAAAACTCATGTGCTGTCACAAGATGTTCCTGCCGAAATAAAAAACCGGATTTTCGCTTGAATAACAATACCCCCACCTTCTTTCCAAATGCATAACCAACCATATTCCCCATAACTGCGGCAACAATAATTAAAGCAACCAGCAGGGAGGGATGTATTTCAAGAATCCCGGTTGAACATAATAAGCCTGCTGTAAACAGAAGCGAGTCGCCAGGAAGAAAAAAACCAACGAACAAGCCTGTTTCTGCAAACACAACAAAAAGAAGCAGGTAGATTCCACCATAGTGTATAATGCTTTCGGGATTTACCAGTTGTTTTAAGAAATCGAAAATTCCATGCATGAAAATCGCTTATGATAAAAATCAATCATTAAATATACTTGATTTTATTATTTCATGAGATGGTTTAAAATACTTACCTCTTTTTTAGTACTTCAACTAAATACATTTATTATTTTTGCCCAGAATAAAAAATAAGAATCAGTTTTAATAGAGTTTAACCAAGAAACAATGCATGGCTAATTTTTTTGACGACAAAATATCAGAAAGACTTGGAGGCGTCAACTTTGGAAAATCAACAGTGATATACAAATTTGAGCTTATTAAAAGAGCAAAAGCAGCTGCAAAAAAAGCACACCCTGAATTAAACTTAATCGACATGGGTGTCGGAGAGCCTGATTCTCCGGCTGATGATCTGGTAGTGCGTGCTTTATCAGAAGAAGCGGGAAAACCTGAAAACAGATGGTATGCAGATAACGGAATTCCTGAATTTCAGGAAGCCGCAGCCTGCTATCTTGAAAAGATATATGGGCTTTCAGGTTTAGTACCTTCAGAACATATTGTTCATGGGATAGGATCAAAATCAGTCCTTGCTATGCTTCCGATTTGTTTTATTAATCCAGGTGATATTTTACTTACAACAATTCCTGGTTACCCGGTCACAGCAACCTATACAAAATATCTTGGCGGGGAAATATTCAATTTGCCATTATTGGAATCAAATTCATTCCTGCCAGACTTAAATCTAATCCCTCAACAAGTTTTAAAAAGAGTTAAGCTGCTATATCTGAATTATCCGAATAATCCAACCGGTGCTGTGGCAAGTACTGAATTCTTTGAGCAAGTGGTTGATTTTGCAAAGAAAAACAATATAATCGTCATTCACGACGCACCTTACAGTGCATTGACATATGATGGATATAAACCACTTAGTTTTCTTTCTGTTAAAGGAGCAATGGATGTTGGAATAGAAGTCCATTCATTATCAAAGGCATTTAATATGACCGGATGGAGGATAGGTTTTATTTGCGGAAACAGTAAGGCGGTAAAAGCTTACGCGACTGTAAAGGATAATACTGATTCAGGGCAGTTCAGAGCAATCCAAAAGGCAGCTATTCAGGCACTAAAGCATACAGAAATAACAGATGAAACGATAATAAAATACTCAAGAAGGTTCAATCTGCTGGTAGATGCTTTAAATGATTTAGGATTTAATGCTATAAAGCCTAAAGGATCATTTTATTGTTATGTAAAGGCTCCCGTGGGTACTGAAAGTGGTAAAATATTTAATTCAGCATCTGAATTTTCCGAATTTCTTATACATGAATCATTAATATCTACAGTTCCATGGGACGATGCAGGGAAATTTATTCGATTCTCGGTGACCTTTGAGGCAGATTCGCTTCAAAAAGAGATCGAAGTAATTAATGAAATGAAAGAAAGAATGAAAACATTACAATTAAGATTCTGACATATGAGAAACTTTTATTTAAAGTCAACTTAATCCTAAAACACTATTCACGAATAAGTTTTATTTAGTTTAGTCTAGAAGGTATTAGATATCCCGGCATGATATTTGAGCTACAGGTATGCATTTTAACCTGTAAAAAACTAAAGTTAATGGATTCACCATAAAAATACCTTCTTTTAAAAATTGCTAATTATTGATTTTGTGTTAAATTTGGACACAATCCTAACTTACGTCAATGTATGCCAGAAATATCTGCTGTAATTATAACATATAATGAAGAATTATACATTGATAAATGTCTTGCTTCAATTTATGGAATTGCCGATGAGATTGTCGTAGTTGATTCCTTTTCAACTGATTCGACTGAAGAAATTTGCAAAAAGTATAATGTAAGGTTTGTAAAACACGAGTTTGAGGGATACAGAGATCAAAAGAATTTCGCATTAAAACTTACGACCTATAAAAACGTACTGTCTCTTGATGCTGATGAGGCTTTAAGTGACAGGTTGAGAGAGTCGATACTTGCTATAAAAAATAAATGGGACTATGACGGTTATCTCTTTAACAGACAAAATATTTATTGTGGAAAGTGGATCAGACATTCACAATGGTACCCCGACAGACAGCTAAGACTTTTTCATTCCGACAAAGGACGCTTTGGGGAACTCAACGTTCATGAAAAGTTCATAATGTCAAACGGTTCTAAGATTGGCAAACTAAAAGGGGATATCCTTCACTGGCCTTTTATTTCCCGCCAGCATTATATCGATAAAATGAATAAGTATTCACAAATCGGTGGACGGGAACTGCACAAGGCAGGAAGAAAAGCCTATATATTCACTCCCTATATTCATCTCGTATGGGGTTTTTTCAGATCATATATTATTAAAAGAGGTTTCCTTGACGGTCGGGAGGGATTTTTTATCTGCTCCGTGTATGCAAAATCCGCTTTCAATAAATACATGAAGTTGCGTATTCTGAACAATAATGGTGTTGTACGATAACTTTATCTGAATGACCTTCGAAGAGGATATAAAAAAATCTTTGAATACTCTTAGAGAAGGTGGCATCATTCTCTATCCAACTGACACCATTTGGGGTCTTGGCTGTGATCCAACAAACAATACTGCAGTTGAAAAGATCTTTAAAATAAAATCAAGAAGTGAAAGCAAGAGCCTAATTATTCTTGTAGATGGATTATCTATGGTTGAGCGGTATGTAAAAGATATTCCCGAGATAATATTTGAACTAGCGGATGTTTCCGATAGTCCCCTGACCATTATCTATCCGAAAGGAAAGAATTTGGCAGCAGGTGTCTGCAGCGATGATGGTTCAGTAGGAATAAGAATATGTCATGATGCATTCTGCAGGGAACTGATTAACAAGTTCCGTAAGCCAATTGTTTCGACATCAGCTAATTTAAGTAGTAAATCCTTACCGGAGAACTTCAATGAAATTGATAAATCGGTAATCGAAGGAGTGGATTTTGTTGTCAGATACCGTCAGGATGACCGGCAGAAGCATACTGCATCACCGGTCATCAAAGTAAATCCCGACGGGACCATTGAAATTATAAGAAAATAGCTTATTTTGATCTTACTTTGCCAGAACCTGAAACATGTGCATCAATCTTAGGGTTACCTTCATAAGTCACATTCCCGCTACCCGAAACACTTGCCCTGAGAGACTCTATAACATTACAACTACAGTTTCCGCTTCCTGAAATGTGTATTTCGGCCGACTTTATCTTTAACGGTTCGCCCTCATAATTACCCGATCCGCTAATTGAAATATCAGCTTTGTTTGCGTTCCCGTTTCCACCAAAGATTATATCCCCTGAACCTGATATGCGGCAATCAAGGGTTGAAACAACAACATCAGCGGTATATATTCTGCCACTTCCACTGACACTCAGATTAAGGTCTCCAGTTTTTACTGCATCTTTTATTTTGGCTTTCCCTGAACCTGAAACACCCAATCCTTTTAATTCAGGCATAGTTATATAAACAGTAACTTTTTCATTAATGTTTATTCTCCAGTTCTCTTTCTTAATTACCAGTTTACCTCCTGAGACTTCGGTAATTATGTCCCCCAGTACCCTTTTTTCTCCTTCGAGAACAACCTTAAATTCAGGACCAAAACTGATGTAAAGGTCCCCTGCTACACCAAAACTTACCTTCGTAAAGTCTTTAACATCCCTGGTTTCCTTTGCAAATGACTGTCCGTTGGAAAAACCTGACGACACAGCTATTGCTAAAATAAATGCGGATAAAAGAATTCCCCTTTTCATAGTGTTGTGTATTAATAATAATTAACAATATACTTTCGAAAGACCTGCTTTTTTAAAAAAAGCTGCACCAATTGAAATTAATATTTCAGTTAATATCGATAAGTCCTTCGGGAATATCCATAAGTATAATTTTCTTTTTTTTATTGATGTTCACTATAAAATGTTCATGAAAAGGAACCAGAATATTTTTCTTATCTATGGATTTTATATTCAGTAGTAATTGTCCGGAGTTTGGAATGATTTCGCTAATTGATCCAAGTAGCTTATCATCCTGAATAAAAACTTTATATCCGATCAGGTCCCGATTTTTCTCTTTCTGATTTTTATAAGAAAGTCCGGTTGTCAAAAACACCCTGCAACCTTTGAATTCGCTGATTTTTTCAACAGCGTCATATCCTTCAAGCCAGAGCTTTAGAATATCGGTTCCGGAGTATTCCGTACCGGAAATAAAAAAAGGAACCGGTTTTCCTTCGATTTCCAGAAAGACCGATTCCATTAGGGGAATATTTTCAGTAAAGATTTTATCTAACTTAACTGCTATGGCTCCCTCATAGCCACTGACTTTTGTGATTCGTCCGAGTAATATGTCGTTTTTGTAAGCCACCGGATTTCTGATCCTTATGACCCCTCAACTATTCCTTAGGCTTATTCTCATCAACCGGCTCTGATGCAGTATCTTCTGCAACCGCCGGGGCCTGAGTTGGTTCTTCAGCAGGTGCTGCCTCTCCGGCAACAGCCTCTGCTTTGTTTTTCGCTGCCTCTTTAGCTGCAAGATCCGCATTTCTTTTAGCAAGTTTTGCTGCTCTTGCCTCGTTAACACCTTTTTCAACCGTAAGCCTTTTTCCTAATTCATCATCCTGAGATTTTTCAAGATTTGATTTTTTAGCTTCGATCTTTGCTTCGTTCTGCTTTATCCACTCTTCGAATCTCTTTGTAGCTTCAACTTCATCAAATGCACCTTTTTTAACACCTTCAAGAAGATGTTTTTTCATTAGAACACCTTTATAAGACAGGATCGCTCTACATGTATCTGTAGGTAATGCGCCATTTTGCAGCCAACCCAATGCTTTATCGAAATTGAGTTCGATTGTTGCCGGGTTAGTGATCGGATTATAAGATCCGATCTTTTCAATATATCTGCCATCCCGTGGCGATCTGCTATCTGCAACCACAATGTGGTAGAAGGCCAGTTTCTTACGGCCTTTTCTGGCTAATCTGATTTTAACTGCCATTAATTCTTACGCTTTATTATTTAAACTGTTTTAAAAATTGTGGCTGCAAAGATATAATATTTATTAATAAAGTCATTATCGTTGACTAAAAAACGGCTGCAATGATTGCTGCCGCTTTAACTTATGATTAATAAGTAAAATGCAGACGACATTACAATTGTAAAAAAATACTTCATAGATTATTTTTTTTTGATAACCGGACTCGTCCAATCTTAATTCAATTTTGCGTATTTTTGTGAACTTATCTTATTGAATATTTTCTTTCCACCAATGGCAGGATTCGCGCACTTACACGTTCATACTCAATACTCTATACTCGACGGGGCTTCTAATATCGGTTTGCTCATGGACAGGGTAAAAACCCTGGGAATGGATGCTATCGCTATTACCGATCATGGGAATATGTTCGGGGTCAAAGAGTTTCACAACAGTGCTACAAAAAAAGGGATAAAACCTATAATCGGGTGCGAGATTTATGTTGCGAAAAGATCTATTGAGGACGTAAGTGGAAAAGAGGACCGTTCCGGCGATCACCTGATTCTACTTGCCAAAAACCTGACAGGATATAAAAACCTTATCAAGCTTGTCTCAATTGCCTGGATCAAAGGTTTTTATTATAAACCCCGGATCGATAAGGATTTGTTAACAAAATATAAGGAGGGACTTATAGCTTCTTCAGCATGCCTGGCCGGAGAGATCCAGGATGAAATACTAAATGGTACAATGTCGGGTGCAGAGGCATCACTTAAGAGTTATCTTGACCTTTTTGGTGAAGATTTTTACCTGGAGATTCAGAGACACGAGACATATGATCCTGATGCAGACAGATCTGCTTTTCCTCTTCAACAGAAAGTTATTGAAGCTTTTAAAAAGCTGTCGGTTAAGTATAATGTCCGTCTGATCGCAACAAATGATGTGCATTTTATTAATGCAGAAGATGCTGAAGCTCACGACAGGCTAATATGTATAAATACAGCAAAAGATATTGACGATCCAAACAGGTTAAGATATTCAAAGCAGGAATACCTGAAAAGTGAAGAAGAGATGCGTGCCATTTTTAGCGATATTCCTGAAGCCATCGATAATGTGTCAGGATTGGTTGCTAAAATTGAAAAATACAAGCTTGACCATGATCTGATCATGCCTGAATTTGACCTCCCGGAAGATTATACCGACAGAGATCAGTATCTGAGATTCCTGACATACAAAGGGGCTGGGGAACGATGGGGAACATTGACAGAGGAACAAACTGAACGACTTGATTTTGAACTGGAAACGGTTGCCAAAATGGGATTCCCCGGATACTTTCTCATAGTACAGGATTTTCTTCGTGCTGCCAGAGAAATGGGGGTTTCTGTTGGTCCCGGAAGAGGCTCAGCTGCCGGGTCCGCTGTTGCGTATTGTCTAAGGATCACAGATATCGATCCAATAAAATATGGACTTTTGTTCGAAAGGTTTTTGAATCTCGACCGTATTTCAATGCCAGATATTGATATCGATTTTGATGAAGACGGAAGAGAGGTGGTCCTGAGATATGTAGTCAACAAATATGGGCACGATAAGGTTGCTCATATTATCACATTTGGATCGATGGCCGCAAAAATGGCCATACGTGATGTTGCAAGAGTTCAAAAATTGCCATTGCCCGATGCAGACAGGCTTGCCAAACTTGTTCCTGAGAGACCAGGCATCACACTTAAAGCAGCTTATGCAGAAGTACCGGAGCTGGCGCGTGAAAGAGAATCTTCTAATAAATTGATAGCTCAGACGTTAAAATATGCCGAAGTTCTTGAAGGTTCAGTCAGACAAACCGGTGTCCATGCCTGTGGCATAATAATCGGGAAAGACTCTCTCGACAATTACATTCCGTTATGCACGGCAAAAGATACCGATCTCTATGCAACCCAGTACGATGGAAGTCATGTTGAGTCAGTCGGACTTCTTAAAATGGATTTCCTTGGCTTAAAAACGCTCTCAATTATTAAAGATGCTGTCAACAATATAAAAAAGTCAAAAGGGACAGAAATTAACATTGAAACACTACCTCTTGATGATAAAAAAACTTTTGAACTTTTCAGCAACGGTGAGACAACAGGGATCTTCCAGTTTGAATCAACCGGAATGAAAAGATACCTGAGAGATCTTGAACCAAACCGGTTTGAAGACTTAATTGCAATGAATGCTCTCTACAGGCCGGGACCTATGGAATATATCCCGAAGTTTATCAGGAGGAAACATGGCACTGAAAAGATTGACTATCCTCTACCTGTAATGGAGAAATATCTTGATGATACCTATGGCATTACTGTTTACCAGGAGCAGGTGATGTTACTATCACAGGAGCTTGCAGGCTTTACTAAAGGAGAAGCCGATTCCCTGAGAAAAGCCATGGGAAAAAAGAAACGTTCCATAATGGACGAAATGAAACTGAAGTTTCAGGAGGGATGTTCAAGAAAGGGTTATAATGAAGAAATTGTTAATAAGATTTGGTCAGACTGGGAAGCTTTTGCTCAATATGCTTTTAATAAATCCCATTCAACCTGTTATGCCCTTGTAGCATTCCAGACAGGTTATCTGAAAGCTAATTATCCGGCAGAATATATGGCCGCAGTTCTCAGCCGTAATATAAGTGACATTAAAAAGATTACAACTTTTATGGATGAGACCCGGAGAATGGGTATGGAAGTACTAGGGCCAGATGTTAATGAGAGTAATGTAAAATTCACGGTAAATAAGGATGGAAACATAAGATTCGGACTTGGGGCAATCAAAGGAGTCGGTGAGAGTGCAGTATTGCAATTGATTGAGGAGAGAGAGAAGAATGGCCTTTATAACGATATCTATGATCTTGTTGAAAGAGTAAACCTTAACTCACTTAACAAGAAAAGCCTGGAAGCGATGGCAGTTGCCGGAGCCTTCGATTGTTTCCCTGGATGTACCAGAGCACAGTATTTTTCGCTCGACACCAAAGGATCAAGCTTTATAGAAAGCCTTATCAGGTACGGAAACAACGCAAAAACCGTAAAGACCTCAAACCAGCAGTCTCTCTTCGGAGATACTGGTGGCTTTGATATGATAAAACCAGAACCGGCCCTTTGTCCAGATTGGCCTAAACTGGAAAAACTAAACAGAGAAAAGGAGGTAATAGGTATATATCTGTCCTCTCATCCTCTCGATGATTTCAAACTGGAAATCAATACTTTTGCAACAGCAAATCTTGCAGATCTGCAGAACTTGCGCGAGTACCTTGAACGTGATGTTGTTGTAGCAGGAATGGTGACAGACACAAAAAACGGAATTGGTAAAAATGGCAAGCCTTATGGTTCCTTTACTTTGCAGGATTATTCCGATTCATTCCGGTTCATGTTATTTGACAAAGACTACATTGAAAACACTAAGTTTTTTATTATTGGCTATTATCTCCTGATAAAGGGCAGAGTACAGAAACGAAAGTATAAAGAAGAAGAGCTTGAATTCAGGATTAAGACAATCAATCTGTTATCAAGTGTTAAGGATGAACTTATTAAATCAGTTACACTTAAAATCGACCCTGACAATATCAATAACGAAATGATTAAAGAGTTAAAAGAGCTGATAAAGGAAAACAAGGGCGAAACCGAGCTCAAATTCCTGTTTATTGATTCTGATGATAAAATCTCGCTCCCCATGTTTTCAAGAACGTTCCGGGTCAGGTTGAATAACGAACTAATCACATATCTTGAAGATCATCCAGGCATAGATTACAAAGTTAATTAGCTATCTTTGCAGCGGATAATTAAAGTAAATTTTTCAAATATAAACTATTATGTTATTAGAGGTAAATGATGCTAACTTCGATGAAGTAGTCATTAAATCAGTCAAACCGGTTATTGTTGATTTCTGGGCAGAATGGTGTGGCCCATGCAGAATGATTTCTCCCATTATTGAAGAAATTTCTTATGAATTTGAAGGAAAAGTGGTTGTAGTAAAATGTGATGTAGACAGCAGTCCTTCTGTTGCTACTAAATATAATATCAGGAACATACCTACGGTTCTCTTCTTTAAGGATGGGAAAATAGCTGACAAACAGGTCGGTGCAGTTCCAAAGAATAACTTTGTTGCAAAATTAAACGCTCTAATTTAGAAAATAATATTACTTAATCTGGCCGTTCGGTTTATCTGCAACGGCCTTTTTAATAAACAACTATGACAATTTGTGTGTTCGCCTCATCCAGCAGCCGTATTGACAATGAATATGCAATTGCAGCTTCAAATCTTGGATCACTTCTTGCACAAGCTAAAATAGATGTTGTATACGGAGGTGGTGGTATAGGTCTGATGGGCAAACTCGCTGATGCCGTTCTAGAAAACAGAGGAAGGATAACCGGCGTTATTCCGTCATTCATGAAAGATGAAGGATGGGATCACTCTTCATTAAGTGAAATGATTGTAACCTCTGATATGGGAGAAAGAAAAAAGCGGATGTTTGAAATGGCAGATGCAGTTGTTGCATTGCCTGGAGGGCTTGGAACACTCGAAGAGTTAACAGAGGCGATGACACTGAAACAGCTTGGTCTGTATTGTGGACCGATCATTATCCTGAATACCCTGAACTTTTATAAATCATTTATTGATTTTCTTGAACATATGATATCTGGTCACTTTCTCAGATTTCAACATAAAGGCATGTGGGAAATTGCCGAAACGGCTGAAGAAGTTATGATTCTTCTCGGAAAAAATGAGAGTTGGCATAAGGATCCCCGGAGCATTGCAAAAATTTAATTTTCAGGAATTTTGGTGCCAACAAACAGTATATCATCTACCTGGTCAAGATCACCTTTCCAATCTAAAATCTCTTTTTCAAGTCTGTCTTTTTGCTCATTCACAGGAAGATTCCATATCTCCGACAGGAGTTTTTTAACATTCGCCGACTTATATTTCTTAACAGCAGCAGATCCAAACTGATCGGCATAACCGTCGGAACACATATATATCATATCTCCCGGTTGAATATCGACAGGCTGATTGGTAAAGTTCTTCCTCTCAACCATTGATGTCATACCAATCGGGTATCTGTCACCTCTATAAAGAAATACTTCTCCTTTTCTGACAACATACAATGGATTAAATGCTCCGGCGAATTCAAGTGTAAAATTCTTTTTGTTGAAAGCTATCAGGGCAAGATCCATTCCATCGGTTATTGCTTTTTCATGACGCTGCATAAGAGCCTTCATAACCTCAATATTGAGTTGATCAACAATTGCAGAAGGCCGTATCAGGCCATACTCCCTTACAACCTTATTCAGAGAGTTATGTCCTATGATCGACATAAAGGCTCCAGGAACACCATGTCCGGTACAGTCAACTACAGCTATGAACTGCCAGTCACCGTTATCGTACATCCAGTAAAAGTCCCCGCTCACAATATCTTTCGGCATGAAAAGGACAAAAGTCTCCTTAAATGTATCTTCCTTTGGAAGCATAGCTCTCTGTATACGTTCGGCATATCTGATACTTGCGGTTATATCTCTGTTTTTCTCTTCGATTTCCATGCTTTTCTGAACAACCTCAGCGGTTCTTTCTTTAACCTTTTCCTCAAGAATTATCTTCTCTTTTATCAGGTTTTGTTCCCTGATTTTAATATACGTTACAACAAATACTACAATTAGTACAATAGACAGAAGGATAAACCACCAGGTAAGATAGAAAGGTGGCTTTATTACAAAATGAAAAGTAACAGGTTTACTGTTCCAGATTCCCTGACTGTTACTCGCTATCACATTGAATGTATATTTTCCGGGAGGTAAAGCTGAATAAATTGCCCTGGTCTGGTCAGTGACAGGCCGCCAGTCTTTGTCTGCTCCATCAAGTTTCACTTTATATCTTACTACATCCGGATTTGTAAGGCAAATACTGTAGTAGTCGAATAAAACAGATTTCTCATTATAATTTAACTTCAGGCCTGCTATCATTTCCCGTGATTTATAATTTACCCGCATACTCATAATATGTGTCAGCGGTTCTAGACTCCGGGTTGTTGTTTCCAAAGGACTAAAATGTGTAGCCCCATTCGCGGTGCCAAACCACAAGTCTCCTTCAGGGCTTTTATATACAGCATTTGGCTTAGCCTCAATGCCTGTGAATCCGTTTCTTTCTGTGTAAGAAAAGACTCTTTTGGTTCCAGGGAAATACCTGTTTAATCCGATGTTTGTACCAATATAGATACTACCATCATCACCTGTAACTAAAAGGTTAATATTATTCGAAAGAAGCCCGTCATTCTGGGTTACAGTGGAAATTATTGAACCATTCTTAAATGCTATTAATCCCTGGCCTGTTCCAATCCATAAGACACCCTTACTGTCCATAACCATTGCCTTTGGAATTATTCCCGGAAGAGCAGAAACAGGTTTAAAATCTTTTCTAACCGCATCGTATCTGATCAGTCCTGGCTTTTCGCCCCTGGGTTCAGTTCCGATCCACATGTCTCCATTCGGATCACAATATAGGGCGGTAATTCCGAATATTGTTAAACTATCCAATAGAGTGTACCTCTGGAAATTTTGCTCATTAATAGTGCCTACGGCAACTCCTTCAACCGTTCCAATCCACAGATTGTTTTGCCTGTCAATTTCCAGCGCTGTAACCTGTCCGCCTGTATATAGTATTGAGTTAATATACGGTTGTGTCTCAAATTTAGAAATCTTCCTGTTGTAAAGGATCACTCCACCTTCGTTTGCTCCGATCCATAAATTTCCATTCTTGTCCTCCCGCAAGAACCTGATATCTTCGTACAAAAAATTCGTAGCCTTATTATAAATTACAGGTTTTTTTTGTGATCCTGGGTAATAACACGATATACCTTCATTTGTCCCAAACCATATAGCACCTTTACTATCCTGATAAATTGCATTAACGTTCGGATCGGGAAGTATCTCTTTTTCGTTGATTGTTTCAAAAGCATCACCTTTAAAAATAGTAAGACCGTTATTCTGATCAGCAATAAGAATATTGCCTTCAACATCTTCAATTATTTTAGATATCTTCGAGGCTTTAAGCCCGTTTTCTTTATCAAACTTATGGAAATTTTCTCCGTCAAAAACAGCTATTCCACCTCCCCAGGTCCCAATCCAAATCCGGCCCCTGCTATCTTCAGTGATACAGCTTACCATATTACTTGAAACACCCATTTTTATTAAATCATAATAAACCATCCTGCTTTCAGACATCACATACTTGTAAATTCCTCCATGATGGGTTCCAAACCACAAATTCCCGGCTTTGTCTTCAAGTAAACAGATGGTACTAAAGTATGTAGTCATATGAGGCATACGATAACCCTCAAACTTCTTCTCCTCTTCGTTATATCTTTTTAGGCCTACATCAGTAATACAAATTAATGACTCTCCTCTTATCACAGTCAAACCATAAACCTGATCACTCAATCCTTCCTTGCCTCTGAATTGTTTTGCTTTAATATTTTTAATATCCTTTACGGGAAAGTCAGACTGAATTGCTCCATCATTAACAGAAGTAAACCATATTTTATCTTTAATTTGAGCAATACCAGTTACATCTCCCGTAATCTTTAATGAGTCGAAGGCCGCTTTTTCAAATTTCTGACCGTTGTAGCGCGATATTCCCCCGTTAAGATGACCGAACCAGATATATCCTAATGAATCCTCGATTATACATTTAACACCACCATTAGCAAGATTGTCACGTGATGTAAAGTTTTCAAACTTTTTCCCATCGAAACGTGATAAGCCGTTTGCTGTTCCAAGCCAGATATAATCTTTTGAATCCTGAAGAAGGGTATAAACTTTCTGTTCACTGAGCCCCTGCTTAACGCCATAATTATCAAAAAAATACTTCTGTGAACTTCCCGATAAAATCGTGACATATAAAAAGAATACAAGCCAGGTAAAAAATTTTGCCTGGCGCTTAATGACTTCCATGGGTGACATATAAGATCCTATTTTGTGATAAAGAAGAATGTCCCGTTCATGTCCTCCAGTCCTTGTATTTTCCCAAACTTAGGTTTCTGCCCGTTATTGGTTGCAACAGCAGCAGTCACCGATTTAACAATGCTCTCAATAGGAATACATGCATTCTTATTATTCATGAGAGTATTAGCAAATGTTGCAGTGAATTTTGAATTATCAACCGCCAGTTCATACCCGGCAGAGGAGAATACCTGGGCTGACTTGGAGCCGGCTACCTGTGTATTATCACAAGTCGGTGCTTCGCCTGCGGAACGCATGGCAGTATAAAATCCCGGTCCGGATTCACAAGCATCTGAGACAACAAGTGTATGAATTACAACATCGCTATAGCCTTGCAATCCGGCTTTTAAAGAGTTGATGTTAAAATAGGTAAACTCATCATCGCGTTTTGCATCAACCGGGATCCAGTAACCGACATCATTAATAAACTTGCCATGACCTGCATACCATACCAGTAACGATTTAACCTGGTTTTTCTTAACCAGGTCGCGGAGCTCGATATTAAAGAACCTCTCCATCTCCGCCTTGGTCATATCTTTTCTATAAATGGTATTATGTATATCATAATTAGCCAGAGCTCTCCGCATGGTGCTGATGTCTTTAATCGGGCCATCTAGACTTGCAAAAGTTTCATAACTCGAATTTTCAATAAAAACAACCCAGGTCCTTCCCATCGGATTTGTTGCTGCGATTCCTGCTCCTTCCCTGTTAATTATAAATTCGGATTCCTTCCTGTTACCATAAATATCTTCAGCAACTACCGTAAATTTATTCAGATCTGAAACATTTAATGTTGCAGTAAAAGCCGGATTCAATTCATTTGGATTATAGCTTGCCGTAAAGTTTCCTACGGTGATTGATTTTATCGGACTTTCATCTGATATTTTACCCTGAATTGCAATATTTGATACCGGAGAATCAAGCATCACCTGCCCTTCTTCAGTAGTGTAAGGTGCAACTATCATTACCTTTGGTGGGTTAATTTCAGTGCGTTTCAAAGTATAATTCAGCACTTTTTCATTATCATAATCGTCTTTCGCAGAAAAAGTAAGTTTATCAATACCGGTAACATTGATATTTGCAAGAAAATCAGATTCACCGTTTTTTTCTACCAATATAACATTCTCATTATTAATAGTAAAGGACTTAATCTTACTTTTATCTTTAAGCGACCCTGATATAAGAAGAGTTGTTTTGTCTCCTTTTATTTCTACGGTATCTTTTACAGGTGCAGGACTTATTACAGCTATTTCAGGAGGATCTGTTTCCCTGTTTATTTCATAAAGTCTTTTTTGAGAAAGTTCCAGCATTTCACGTGCCTTCGCATCGTACTTAGAGAGAAATGTAATCCGATTATAATCGGCCCTGGCTTTATCATAATCCATAATTTCCTCATACGACTTGGCACGTGTATAATACACATCAGGATCTTCCTTTTTAAGCGCAACTTCAAGCGAAATACATTTTGAAAAATCATTTATTGCATTTGTATGCTGGTTGAATTCCTGGTAGCATTTGCCTCTTTCGAAATAAAACATCGGGTTGTCTGGATCGATCAGAATAGTTTTGGAAATATCATTGATGGCGTTCGGATAATCAAGATTTTTCATATATACCTTACTTCTCTTGAGATAAGCATCCGTATTCCGGTCGTTGTTTTTAATTACTTCATTGCATTGTTCCATAGATTCCTTAGGATTTTTTGAAATAAGCAATTCAGCAAGCTCAATTCTTGGTTCAGCCAGCTTTTTGTCTTTTGAAATTGATTTCCGCAATTCCCTTTCCCCAAGAAGATCATTGTTGAGTCTCCTGTATATGATCCCACGCCAATAATAATCCATTGGGGTCTCCTTAATTATAAGAGCTGTATCTGATGCTTGAAGCGCCCGGTCATACATCTTAAGGTTAATCAGTGTTAATACCTTTTCAGGATATATCGTGGAGTTTCGTTTATCAAGGGCTGATGCGTGGTTAAGAAGTTTCAGAGACTCTTCAAAGTTGCCCATCTTGTTACAAACTGCACCAAGGCTGATCATCGCTTCAACATTTTTTGGAGCAAAAACCAATGACTTTTCAAAATCAGCTTTAGCTTCAGCATATTTTGACAGCTTTAAATAAGCCTGCCCTCTGACATAATAATAATCAGGATTTGAAGGTTCGAGACTAATTGCGGTTGTAAACTGAACGACAGCGTCATTATATTTCAGATTATCAACAAACTCCATCCCAGCTTTGTAAGACTTCCTGGCACTTTGTCCAAAAGTACTTACTGCCACAATAATCATCATGGTTGCCACTAAAAATAATCGCTTCTTCATATTGTCAGACTATATTTAATTACTTATACTTTCAATCAAATTTAGAAAAATTTATTTTAATAATCAATCTCTCCTAACTTCCATCATTTAAATATATTTTAAGAGAACTACCGCTGAAAACTGTCTTTGAAGACAGGGTTCCGTTTATCATCGGTGCCTTTATTCCTCTTTTAAAATAATTTCCCCCGGTAAAAATTCTTGCTTCATCCCACAACCCGGTTGAAATGAAATGATTAAGTACTTGCGCCCCTCCTTCAATCAGCAATGATTGAATTCCTGAATTATAGAGGTAACCGGTTATTTGAAGTGAAGAAGGCAAATCTTCTTTAAGCACTACGGCATTTGGAACGTTTGCCTTAAGATTATGAGTAAATACAACTACTTTGCCATCAGTATTATTTACTGCTGATCCTTTATCGACAGATCCTGAACTGCTGAGAATTATTTTTAATGGATCGGGCCCGTTCCATTCTCGTACATTAAGCCTGGGATTGTCTGCCCTGACTGTTCCGGCTCCAACCAGAATAGCCTGTTCGGATGCCCTCCACTTATGAACAAGTACTCTTTCAGGATTGCCGGTAATCCAGGTTGGCTCAATTTCATTATCTTCAGATCTTAGAATATCGAGATATCCATCAGCACTCTGAGCCCATTTCAGCGTTATATAAGGTCTTCGCTTTTCATGAAATGTAAAAAACCGTCTGTTAAGGCCCCTGCATTCTTCTTCCATTACACCGGTATTGACTTCACAACCTGATGCTCTGATTCTTTTCACTCCTTCCCCTGAAACTTTTTCATTTGTGTCAACTGTACCGATAACTATCCTTGGAATTGCGTTGGAAATAATAAAATCTGTGCACGGAGGCGTTTTTCCAAAATGGGAGCACGGCTCAAGGTTGACATAAAGTGTTGATAGCTTCAATTTTGTTCTATCAGTAACAGAGTTAATGGCCTTAAACTCAGCATGAGACTCACCTGATCTCAGATGGTACCCCTCTCCCAGTATCTTTCCTTTATATACGATAACAGAACCTACCATCGGATTAGGATAAGTCAAACCCTCGGCCTTAGAGGCCAGTTCAAGGCATCTTCTCATGAATTTAATATCTTCTGTCTCCTCCATTTCAGTGAAAATACTAAATTTGACTTATGGGTGTCAAGATACAAACAATAAAAGATATCAGGTTTTATCTTGCAAAGGAACTTGCCGGTGTTTATAATGAACCAGAAATAAGAGCCCTTGCTGATATAATCATTAAGACTGTTCTTGGAATAACAAAGTTGCATCAGCTTTATGATGGGGCATATATGGTTACCGGCATACAGGCTGAAAAATTCTATAAACTCACTGCAGAACTTAAAACCGGAAAACCTATTCAGTATATCCTTGGAGAAACGACTTTTTATAATTGCACAATTAAAGTAAATGGTTCTACCCTTATTCCCCGTCCCGAAACAGAAGAGCTTGTAGCCCTCATTGTCAGGGAAAACAAGGAATATGAGGGAAATATTATTGATTTTGGAACTGGTTCAGGTTGTATAGCTATTGCCCTTGCTGCAAATATTCCTCTGTCGGCATTAACAGGAATAGAGATTTCAGATGATGCCATAAGGATAGCACAGGAGAATGCTTTTTTAAATAATGTAAAGGTCTCGTTTATAAAAGGTGATATTTTCAACTTAGATCCGGAATCAGTCGGCAGGGCAGGTATTATTGTGAGTAATCCGCCGTATGTCAGGGATTCAGAAAAACCATTAATGGCCAGGAATGTACTTGATTTTGAGCCTCATCTGGCTCTTTTTGTAACTGACTCCGATCCTCTTATCTATTATAATGCCATTCTTAAACTGGCAGATAAAATTCTGTTGCGAGGTGGCCGTTTGTATTTTGAGATTAACGAATTAATGGGTAAATCAATGATTCTGTTATTTGAATCATTTAATTATTCAGAGATAGAAATTCTTTCAGACATAAATAATAAAGAAAGAATAATAAAAGGCAGAAAAAATGTCTGAAAAAGCTTTATTTGAGACTGCCATAAAAAAAGCGATGGCTCTGTGTTCCCGTAGGGAATTCTGTAGTGACGATATCCGTACTAAACTGTTGTTGTGGGGTATTGATAATAATGATGCTGAGAGGATAATCGGTATTCTTATTAATGAAAACTTCATCAATGAATCACGGTATGCAACAGCTTTTGTAAAGGATAAATTTAATTATAATAAATGGGGAAGAGTTAAGATTGCAGCTCATCTCAAAGTAAAGAAACTTCCTTCTGATATTATAAGTGCTGCTCTTGATTCAATTGATAATGAACAGTATACTAAATTGATACGTGAACTTATTGAAAATCACAAAAGATTAGTTAAAGCTAAAAATCAATATGATCTGAAGGCAAAACTACTACGATTCGGGCTATCAAAGGGCTTTGAGAGCAGTTTATTGTACGATATACTGAATGATCTGGACTAATAATAATTTAAATTACCGTCGGTTTTAACCGACGGAATCCAGGATTCTACTCCAATCGGGACTTTAGTCCATAAAGATTTGTCGGGCTAAAGCCCAGGGAATTAAATTTCCCTGAACCGTTGGTTGAAGCCATCGGTAATTGATTTAACTATAAAATGTGCCTTCAAGAATGCTGTCGATAAACGGCCAGAAAGAGACAAGAAAGATTATACCCGAACCTATACAATCCATAATAATCAATTGTTTGCGGGTGTCAGGATAACGCAGATAGAATATTGAAAATGCCACTCTTAAAACTAGTTGAGCAGCGAAAAAGAGGAAAATTCTCATACCGTAACGATTCCATTCGTATGCCTCAGTTACTCTTCCTCTGACAATTAAAGAAAAGCTATGCGATAATCCGCACGATACGCAAGGCCCTCCTGTGAGCTTCTCATGAATACAAATAACAGGATAGTTATCTTTGACAGGAGAAAAAAAGCCGGAGTATGCGAAAATCAGCAATATTACTCCGGTAAAAAATATATTAACTATAAGGTAAGGTTCATTCCGCAGCCTTGCCTTCATGTTCTGTTCAGTTTTATTTTTTCTTTCGTACAATATCATGTTTCTGAATACTGTCATGTTTCTGAATGCTATCCTGTTTCCGAGTGTTTCCTCCTTCAAGATTTTCAAGTTTCTGCTCCTGGTCTTTTTTATTGGAATTGGTGTTTATTTCCACTTTTTCACCATTGCTTTCAACTTTTATGGAAACATTTGCATCTTCAATCTCCTTGGTAACGTTATCCTGAACATCGTGGATAATATTCTTGATGTTGTTTGGCCATTTATCGGCTTTCTGAGCAATCTTTCCGGCTACAAAGATCTGTGAGACTGAGATCATCGACGCAATTATGGCAATTATCAATCCGGCAATAAGTACCCCGCGTGGTGAACTATTCCTTGCAGCCTGAGAAAGCCCCACAGTTGCAAGAACAATAGCTATAATTCCTGGGATAATTGCTATCAGGCCCACACAGGGAATAACTGCAAGCACAAAAGTTATTATGGCTGTAATAAGAGCAGCAATCCCCAGATTTTGTCCCGTGTTATTTTTTACCTCTTCCATGATATTAAGTTATTTGTTATTATTCATTCCTGTAAGGATGTTAACCATATCCTGTTCTAAAGACGTCGTCGGATTTTCAATGATGCGTCCGGCTTCAATATTATTTTTATAAATAATGAATGTTGGCACCCGTTTGATATCCAGATTGACGTATTCTCCAACAGGCGATTGTTTGGCATCATCAACCCCGATGAATGTAACTTTTGCATCCGGAAACTGCCAGGCATCCAGAACCTTCATGAAACGGGGAACCTCTCTCCTGCTATCGGGGCACCATGTCCCCATCACAATTTTAATTGTAAGACCATCTTTATCGATTTCCAGCAATTTATTTATGGCATCTGTTTTAGGCTGATAATCATCAAATCCTTTAAGGTACCATGTTGAATAAGGATCACGCCTCAACTGGCTTAGATTAAAATATCCGAGTATCCAGGTTGTCTGATCAGAGAAATTTATTGCCGGAGCGGCGACATCTGTGACGTTCACAGGTTTCCGGATTATTTCCGGACTTTTCTCAGCTACAGGCTTTATGGTTTTACAGTCACCGAAGATAACAATGAGAATTAAGAACAGGAAATAAATCTTTTTCATATGTTGATCATTAAGCGAGTGCAAATTAATAGGATTTTTTTAAATGCATAAAAATTATTGCATAGATTATGCTTTGAACTAAGATCGGGATTTAGCTATCCGGTTTTTTTATCCGGTTTGTATAGTAGATAGAAATACCAATAGAAATTGCCGCCAGAAAAAGTAATGCTAAAACCCTGTATATTATTTCGATCCTTGCCAGGTCAACTATGAACAGATAAAATGCAGAGCAGATCATGGTTCCCAGAGCCATATATCTGTACTTAATATTTTTAAGAAGAAGACTGATTATAAAATAAAGAAGTGCTGCCATTGTCCATGAGAATGTTACAAATTGTCTGGGAACTGCATGTAATAAAGCGAATAGCATCATAAAAAAACCTTCAATCATATACAGGTTCCTTATCATATCTGTTTTAATTTGCAATCTTGACCTCATCCAGTTAATTATTCTTGCAGAAATAAGTGCAATAAGTGCAAAGCAAAAATTAACTCCACTGACAGGTTTTGATGACAAAAGATAAACAATCAGGATTGTCAGAAAAAGTAAGCTGTTCATGACTATTATCAGCCTGTTGCGAAACCAGAGCGCCATGGAAACCACAAGAAGGCTTTGAACAGAAAGAAGCAAATAAACCTTAGGCAGCCCAAAGAGTCCGTAAAGTGCAATACTCATGGCCATAAAACCGTAAAGAGCGTAAAAAGCAGATGCAAAATTCCAGTCAGATTTTGAATGTAGTATTGTTGAGTAAATAAGACAACATACAGTTATAATAGCAAACAGTGCAACATAATCAGTACTAAAAAATCTTAAAGCAATAAAAAGAATCAGAATCGTAAAGAGTATTCCGTTAACTATAATCACACTAATTAAAAAATCATCAGAAACTGAATCTTTTTTTCTGAATAAAGACATAATGGAAAAACACGCCCCAAGGCCGAGAAGATAAGTGACACAATTACGATGTGCTGTTATCATTTGCATTGTGTGGCCCATAAGTGGATTCCCAAACAACCAAAGGAAAAAAACGATGTACGTTAGAAAGATGGTTACTATCAGCAATGGTTCCCAGTTAAACCTTTGATAAAAATATACAGTTCCGGCAGCAGTTAAAGTTACAATTGGCAGCATGAAATGTGTAGCATCACCAAGGGTAGCAGTAGCGAGGGCAAAAAACACCGCTAATGCAGCAAAGGTCTGAGATTCGTTGCGAATAGATAAATATACCTGTAAGACGACAAGTAATAACAGTAGGACGATTGATATTGATTTTTCAGAAATCAGAGGTGAAACTGAAAAAAAATGCAACCTGACAGAAATATAAAAGAGAATCACCAGTGCATTCATCCTGAAAATAAATGCCAGGTGGACATTATTTTCCTTTATATAATTTGCCAGAAAAAAAATTGCTGCAGATGCGAAATAGCCAAATAGAAAGGAGAAAAACCTGTATCCCAGATTCATCAAATATTGTGTCAGGAAGGTGATACCAAAAAACAATACTATATTGCCTAACCAGGCCAGTCCAAATCGTCCGATTTGTGACTCAAGTCCTTTTTCTTCTTCACCTGAAGTATTAGTATTCAGTGATGAATCAACTGTCTCAAACAACTCTTCTGATCTGGGAAGGGGTTCATTGTCAGTTATATTGAGAACAGATTCTAACCTGTCAAGCCGAAGTTCTAAAGATTTCAGGCTCTTTCGAATTTTTTCCAGTTCTTCATCCTGATCTGCCATGGCTAATAATTATAATTATTCTTCCTCTTTCACCATTTTCCAGGGGGGCAATAACCATAAAAGAAACGCGAGTATTCCTATAGGAAGCATAAGCCAGAATGCAGCCATCAATGTTCCATCGAGACCGATCAATCCAACTTTAAAACTTGTGAAGCCGGAGAAACTCTTTGAGAATAACTGTCCGCCGATTACAACATTCCACCTCATCGAATACACTCCGATCAGAACCATTATGCTCACAATGAAATACATAGTCTTTTGAAGTCTTATCTTATGTTTATAGAACTGCAGGAAAACAAGAGTAATAAGCGGAATAATTGTTCCAATCAGACCTTGTGCAACAAAAAGAGTAAGATATAGTTTACCCGAAACAAGCAGTTTTATTATCTCAAATGATTCTTCGGCTTCATAAATCCTATGTATCTGATCGAGACTTTCAAGAGTAAAGTCAAGAATCAATATGAAGAAGAGATACTTCCCTATTGTATCAAGAACATTCAAATCAATGGTCTTCTTTCGAACAAATGAAACTATCATATAAACTAACATGACCAATGCAATCCCGGATACCATTGCCGAAAAGAGGAATATAATTGGTATCAGAGGTGACGACCACCATGGGTTAGCCTTAAGGGATCCGAAAATAAAACCTACATAACCATGTAAAATAAAAGCAGATGGAATTCCGACTATTGTAATAATATGCCCGAGCTTTCTATCCCATTGAATTGTTCTTGGTGAAATATCATTTACGCCAAGTGTAAGTATTTTGTAAACCCATTTCATTACTCCCTTTCTCTCATTCGACCATACAACCATACTATGCCGGTAGTCAAACCATATCTCAAGTAAAAGCACCACCGCAAGATACCACAGGTACACAAAACCAAAAATAGCCATCGCGGAGGATGAATGGGGTGTGATCATAATTTCATAGGCTCTCTGTGGTTGAGAGAGATGACTGATGAGTGGCATTGTAGCAACAAGAAGAAATGAAAGGGCTGTAAGAAGTGCTATCTGGTATGTAGGCTTAAGAATTTTAACCTTGAAAACCCTCTCCAGCGATGCAAGAATAAATGCTCCGGCAACAAGTCCTGTAATAAAAGGATAGACAACAATAAGAATTCCCCATTGCAGATCTATTTCGTTGGGAAAAATATAACCCTGTGCGTGGGCAAGGATTTCATACAAATGTTGGTAATGTGGGTCCATATTATCTTACCTCCGAACTTAGTGCATTATAATAAAGCTTTGATCCGGTATTCAGGTGAGGCCTGAGTACCTGTGTTGTATGCTCTTTTAAAAACTTAACCAGGTCACTTTTTTTGTCCCTCAGATTGCCATACATCCTGGCACCGGTCGGGCAGGTTTCCATACAGGCTGGAGCAAGACCTTTTTTCAACCTGTGATAGCAAAGTGTGCATTTATTGGCAACTTTCTTCACAGGATGAATAAATCTGCAACCATATGGGCATGCCTGAACACAATACCTGCAGCCGATACAGTACTTTTCATCAATAAGCACCACACCCTCAGGACTTTCATATGTAGCACCTACCGGGCAAACCTGTGTACAAGGTGATTTTGAACAGTGGTTGCACATCTTTGGAACAAAAAACGATTTAAAAATATCCTCATCCGGGACAGTCTGTGTAAAACCATCAATTCCTCCATTGGGAGAAACAATATTTACTGTGCCATCATTCTTAACTGTATATTGTTCCACCCAGGTACGAAAGAAAAATGGTTCAACAGGGACATCATTTTCCTTTTTACAGGCTTTGGCGCAATTTCCGCATCCAATACATTTTTGAATATCTATAACTATCCCATACCATGGCAGACTTTCATCTTTAGGTTCTGCGGCAAAGAGCAAAACATGCGAAGATTTCAGCCACGCATATCCGATAGTAGCTCCTGCCAGAGTTGCTGTCGTTTTTAAGAATTTCCTTCTTGAAGAATTTATTTTTTCATTTCCCATGGTTGATGTGGATTGTGACATTCTATGCAATTTTTACCAACATTGTGTTTAATAAGGTCAATCTGATTTATAGTACTCTTCTGCTTTCCCGCATTAATGACATGACATGACCCACAGAAATCTCTGCCTGAAGGCTTTAATATATCTGCTGCTTTACTGTTAACTACATGCTTCTGACCAGGACCATGACAAGTCTCACAATGTATATCACTGTGAACATCCTGTGCTTTTTTATCTTCAATATCCTGATGACATTTAAAGCAGGCCTGTTGCCCCGCATAATGAATTTCAGGTTTTGCATTATCTATCAGAGAAGCTCCCCGGTAATGACCATACTCTCCGAAAGTATCAGGTACGAGAAAATGTCGAACTACAAGAAAAAGAGAGATAAATATTCCAAAGGCAAGTGCCAGCCTGGGAAGTTGGGGAGGAATATAGAACTTCATTTATATAAGAATAAATATAGTAAGAGTCTTAATCGATGAGACCAAATTATTATTACTTCTAATAAATATTAAAAAAAATGATATTTATTAATCTGATATAATAATATTTATAACCATTCTAAATAATATTTAAAATGGATTTTATAACCAAATCGTCACGAAGTCATCAATTGATGAAAGAATAAGACTTTACTGTTAATAAATTCACAGTTACTTGCTGAGTTTCAGCTGTTTTCGTTACTTATATAACAGTTGAGGTTTTTGAATGAACCAAAAAAAAATCCATTAACCGCTAAGGTTTAAATTTGCTACTCTACACCTCTAAATATAGGGGGGCTAATTCTGTGAATTAAAGTAAAGTATATATACTTCTCCCCTCCTTTTGAAGGAGGGGTGTCACGACGTAGGAGTGACGGGGTGGTTGATTTGATATGAACGGTATTTATTGTTTTTCAGAAAGACACTTTCTTATTTCATTTATGACAAATTCAGGATCCTGAAATACACGTTTGTTTTCAAATCTTAAAATTGTAAATCCGAGATTCTTTAAATAATTATCTCTGAACTCATCTTTTACAATCTGATGGTATTCCCCATGAACGTTTCCGTCCAGTTCAATAATTAACATTTCCTGCGGGCAGCAAAAGTCAACTATATATTTCCCGATACTATGCTGTCTTCTGAATTTATATCCGGATACCCGTCTTCCTTTTAGAAGGTTCCAGAGTGAAGCTTCGGCTGAAGTAAGATTCTTTCTTAAAGTTTTACGGTATTCCCCCAACTCCTTTCTATTAAAAAGATGGTTATCTGGATTCATGAGAAAAAGATTTAATTAATCAACCACCCCGGCCTCGCTTACACTCGGCCACCCCTCCTTCAAAAGGAGGGGAGAATTATAATATTTCATTTCAGAATTTTTCACTCTCTTTTAAAGAAATGGTGATTAGTATTCCCTATTTAACACTTCTAAACAGGAGATTTTTTAATAGATTTCAAGTAGTATCTCCAGGATCTGCTTAGCCGCTTTTGATACCGATGTTCCCGGACCAAATATTGCAGCAACACCTGAGTCGTATAGATACTGGTAATCGCGATGAGGGATCACTCCTCCCGCAATTACAAGAATATCTTCCCTACCAAGTCTCTTCAGCTCATTAATTACCTGAGGAACAAGTGTTTTATGGCCCCCGGCAAGGCTGGAGACACCCAAAATATGAACATCATTCTCAACTGCCTGTTTCGCTGCTTCAGCGGGAGTCTGGAAGAGTGGTCCGATATCGACGTCAAAGCCAATATCTGCATATCCTGTTGAGACAACTTTTGCACCGCGATCGTGACCATCCTGGCCCATCTTGGCGATCATTATCCTGGGCTGGCGGCCCTCTTTTTCTGCGAACCTGGCAACAAGTGCCTGCGCTTCTTTAAAATTATCATCTGACTTGTGCTCGGATGAATAAACACCTGATAATGTTCGTATCACTGCTTTGTACCTCCCTACAATTTTTTCACATGCAAAAGATATTTCGCCCAGACTTGCTCGTTTTGCTGCTGCCACCACAGCTAATTCAAGAAGGTTACCTTCACCAGTCTGAACACATTTGGTTATTGCATCAAGTGCAATCTGACATTCTGATTCGTTTCTTCCCGAACGGAGTTTTGCGAGCCTTTTTATCTGCGATTCACGGACAGCTGAATTATCAACCTCCATCGTTTCAATCGGATCTTCTTTTTCGAGTCTGTATTTGTTTGAGCCGATTATTGTTTGTACTCCAGAGTCAATCATACCCTGAGCCCTTGCAGCAGCCTCTTCAATTCTCATCTTTGGAATACCGGATTCCACTGCTTTAGCCATTCCCCCAAGACTTTCAACTTCCATAATGTGCTCCCATGCACGCTGAGCAATCTCATGTGTAAGGTTCTCAACATAATACGATCCTGCCCAGGGATCGATTACCCTGCAAACCTGTGTCTCCTCCTGAATATAAATCTGGGTATTTCTGGCAATCCGTGCTGAAAAATCTGTTGGTAATGCTATTGCCTCATCTAGGGCATTTGTATGAAGACTCTGAGTATGGCCCAATACTGCAGCCATAGCTTCGATACAGGTTCGCCCGACATTATTGAATGGATCCTGCTCCGTCAGACTCCAGCCCGATGTCTGGCAATGAGTACGGAGAGCCAGTGATTTGGGATTCTTCGGATTGAATTCACTGACAATTTTTGACCATAACATCCGGGCAGCCCTCATCTTGGCTATCTCCATGAAATGGTTCATCCCGATTGCCCAGAAAAATGAGAGTCTTGGTGCAAAAGAGTCAATATCAAGCCCCGACTTAACTCCGGTTCTCAGGTATTCAAGTCCGTCAGCAAGAGTATAGGCAAGTTCAATATCGCAAGTAGCACCAGCTTCCTGCATATGGTAACCAGATATGCTTATTGAATTGAATCTGCGCATTTTTTCAGAAGTATACCGGAAAATATCTGCAATTATCCTCATTGAGAATTCAGGGGGATATATATATGTGTTCCTTACCATGAACTCTTTAAGTATATCATTCTGAATTGTCCCGCATAATTCATCAAGTCTGGCTCCCTGTTCAAGTGCTGTAACTATATAAAAAGCCATTATCGGCAGTACAGCACCGTTCATTGTCATCGACACCGACATTTTATTGAGAGGTATCTGGTCAAAAAGCAATTTCATATCAAGAATTGAGTCGACTGCTACTCCGGCTTTACCAACATCCCCTGTAACACGCTCATGGTCTGAATCATATCCCCGGTGGGTCGCAAGGTCGAAAGCTACTGACAAACCTTTCTGACCTGCTGCCAGGTTTCGTCTGTAAAATGCATTTGATTCTTCGGCCGTCGAAAATCCTGCGTATTGCCTTATCGTCCATGGCAGCATTGCATACATGCCGGAATATGGTCCACGCAAAAATGGAGGCAATCCGGCAGCGTAATTAAGATGCTCCATCCCTGCCAGATCCTCTTTCGTGTAGACGCTTTTGATCAGGATCCTCTCAGGAGTAACCAAATCTTTTTTCAGGGAATTCTCCTTCTCCCATTGATGAAAATCTTTGTTGGTGATGGAAAGTGTATCAAGGTCGTTATATCTGAATTTAGGTCTCATAATCTACATTTTTACTCCTTCATCAGCTTTTAATCTCAACCTTTCATACTCTTCTGATCCTCTGAAAAGTTTTATCGGCTCAATCTGAAGATCACTTTCCAATACCTGTGATTTAAATACTCTGGCTAAATCAATTTCTGAAATGTCTTTTTCATTGATGTCCGGAAATCTGTTTGTTCCAAGTAGTATCTCTTTACCACTCGCAATATCCAACTTTCTTCCGGATGCTGATTCCGATAATTTTCTCTGTATCCATCCTGATTTCAGTGAAGAAAGTAACCCGCCCTGATCTTCAATCTCAAGAAATAATTTCCAGGCGTTCTCTGCTATCAGATTTGTAAGTGTTTCTATATAATAGGAACCCCCTGGAGGATCCGCTACCTTATCAAAATAAGCTTCTTCTTTGAGTATCAGCTGCTGGTTCCGGGCGATTCTTTCGGAAAATTCATCAGGATGCCTAAAGACAATATCAAAAGGTTCAACAGTAAGAGAATCCGTCCCCCCGAGAATAGCCGACATTGCTTCAGTCTGCGTTCTGAGCATGTTTACGTAAGGATCATACATTGTTTTATTCCATTCACTCGTCACACAATGTATATCCATCCTGATTTTTTCACTGTTTCCGGGAAGAAATCCATTGGTAACTACGGACCAGAGAAGGCGGGCAGCCCTCAGTTTCGCAATCTCCGGGAAATAGTTTGAGCCGGTTCCGAAACTGAACCTGATCTTTGAGGCGGCAATTTCAGCACTTATTCCTCTTTCGGTAAGCTGCGACATGTATTCACATCCCATTGAAAGCCCGAATGCCAGTTCCTGAACAATACCTGCTCCTGCATTATTAAAGTTTGATGCATTCAGATGAACAGCTCTGAAATGTGGAAGGAAGATTGCAGAATGTACAACAGAAGCAAGATAATCAAATCCCTGATCTACAGGGATACATAAGGTTCCATTAAGCATGATCCTGCTTAACGGGTCCGCTTCAATAGCGCCTCTGATTTTCAGGGGATCTGAACCGGATTTCTTTACATAATTAATTATAAAATCCACTATCTCTTTTGCTTTCCCGTTTGAAAGGAAGTTTACTTCAATTGCTTCTAAGTGTATGCCATTCAGAAGAATATCAAAAATTTTTTCACTGACTGACTCAATATCAGTTATTATAAATCCCAGTGAGTCAACCCCTTTCATCAGAATAGTCAGAGCTTTCAGGTTTGCTTCGGAATAATCTGATACCTCAATATTCTGTCTGACGAACCAGTTGTTATTTTTAGTTTTTGTTCCTCTTAGGTATGGAAATTCACCTGGCAGGGTGTTAATATACATAAGGTCTTTAATATCTTCCATCCGGTAAAAAGGCTTTACCTCAAACCCTTCATTTGTTCTCCAGACAAGTTTTTTATAAAAGTCCGCTCCCTTCAGGTCAGAATTGATCTTATTCATCCACTCCTTTGTAGTTATCGGGGGAAACTGATCAAATAATTTTTCCTTTTGCACCATTCTTTTCATAGTTGTAATTCCGGATACAAATTAAATGAATTGACAATCATAGTTTTTATGAAATTTATCATATTCAGACGATTGTGGAATCTTTGGCTATTTCCCTGCAAACTCCATCAGGAATGATTTTATGAATGGATTCAGGTCACCATCAAGAACTGCCTGAACATTTCCTGTCTCATGGTTTGTCCGGAGGTCTTTTATCATTTTGTATGGATGAAGCACATAAGATCTTATCTGTGAGCCCCATTCAATCTTTTTCTTCTCTCCTTCAATCTTTGCCTGCTCCTCCCTCTGTTTTCTAAGTTCCAGTTCATAAAGCTGCGATTTAAGAATCTTTATCGCATTCTCTTTATTATTGAGCTGTGACCGTGTCTCCTGGTTTTCGATTACCAGGCCCGACGGTTTGTGCCTTAACCTTACAGCTGTCTCTACTTTATTAACATTCTGTCCCCCTGCACCACTGGACCGGAATGTATCCCAGGTAATATCGGCCGGATTAATTTCAATCTCGATATTATTATCTACAAGGGGAGAAATAAAGACCGATGCAAAAGTTGTTTGACGTTTTCCCTGTGCATTGAATGGGGAGATCCTGACAAGCCTGTGTACTCCGTTTTCGCTTTTCAGATAGCCATAAGCGCGTTCGCCTTCAATTTCTAATGTCACAGTTTTAATACCAACCTCATCACCAGGCTGATAATCAAGCTCTTTAACTTTATAGTTGTTTCTTTCTGCCCAACGGAGATACATCCTCATTAGCATAGAGGCCCAATCATTGCTTTCAGTACCTCCGGCACCAGAATTTATTTTCAGAATTGCGCCAAGCTGGTCCTCCTCTTTTTGAAGCATATTCCTGACCTCCAGGTCCTCGATCATCGACAGACAGTTTTTATACTGGTTGTCAACTTCTTCTTCTGTAGTTTCCCCTTCCTTATAAAAATCATTGATTACTATCAGGTCATCAAGAGCCGAGTTAATTCTGTTAAAAGCTGTTATCCAGCTCTTTGTTTGTGCAATCCCTTTAAGCAGATCTTCAGCTTTTTTCGGATCGTTCCATAAGCCTGGTTGTTGCGACAGGCTTTCTTTTTCTGCAATAAGCTCCAGTTTGCCTTCGATGTCAAAGATACCTCCTTAACGCATCGCGGCGCCCCGATAAATCTTTTATCTGTTCGTTAGTTATCATCTTCAAAATTTTGAACAAATTTACTCTTTTATCATACAACTATAAGCCATAAAACTATAATTTTGGCATTCTTAAATACAAGTATGTTAAAACTGATGATATTTCTTCGCACTATTTCCAGGTATCTGTTAATTGCCTGGGTTCTAATGATAATCATTCTATCATCTATACCAAATATTCCAACATTAAAGATCCATACTGCCCGGGTTGATATAAGACTTGACCATATAATGCATTTTTGCGAATATGGAGTTTTAACTTTCTTGGCTTTCCTTTCATTTGCAGGAAATGAGTTTAAGATCAATTACAAAAAGTTTATCCTGATAACGGTAAGCCTGGTCCTGTTTGCTGTTCTTGATGAGTTACATCAGAAGCTTATTCCGGGAAGATCATGTAATATAAAAGACGTATTAAGCAATATATCAGGAATTCTGGCAGCAATTATATTCACTATGCTGGTGTTCAGATCTACCGTAATCAGGTCAAAAAAGTATGAGTAGAATTTTCTGATTATTATTCTTTAGTTACACAGAGCGACACTGAGAAGCACAGAGTTATCAGAGAAAAAACTTAAAAAAAATTGCTCTGTACCCTCTGTGAAACCTCTGTAACACTCTGTGTAAGTTCTTAATATTTGTTTAGATTGAGAATGTTCTATCTATTTAACCCCGAAGGGGTTTCACCAATAATAGAAAAATGAATTAATAGTTTTAAGAACACTGGAAGTGTTCCATTAATTAACCTTGAAGCCTGAAAAAGAACCCTGCCCGGTTTCAAAACCGGTACCAACATTTATTATAACTTTAACTTTATCACCAGCTGCAAGCTTCATTGTAATTTGTCTAGTTATTGAAGAACCAGCAGTTATTCCATTATTAAGAATTTCATAAAGTGAACCATTCAGAAATACCTTTAATATTCTGGAATCACCTGTACCAGTAGCAGTATAACTTACATTAAATGTATATATTCCTGAATAAGGAACTGTAAAAACTCCTGTTGAATAATCATAGCCTGAACCATCATTGTAATCTAATGTCCCAGCAATAAAATCATAATCAGACATAAATGTTGGTTCTGTTTCTGAACTTGTTTTTTTTGCTCTAAAAGCAACCAGACTTCCCAACGTCACACTGTTGCCCCCGGATATTGAAAGAGATTTACTTGATTCTGAATATGTTAATTGCTGATTGTCAGTGTTATCCAGGTATTTAGTCAAATCAACTCCGGTTGAGGATGAATTTTTATCTATTGTAAGCTGGTTTCCTGTGAGATGAATATCCTGAATACCCGCAGTTTTAAGAACAGAAAGATCTGTACCGGTACCATTTGAAATACTTAGCAATCCTTTTGTGTTATCATAGGAAAGATTCTGTTTGAATGGACCAAGATCAATCAAAGTTGCTGAAGAGTTCTTAGTTATTTTCAGCTTATTGTTTATATCCAGCTGCAGATCCTGTATCTGATTCGTCAAACCTACTTTGTTGCCTCCCAGTATTGAAAGAGTATCTCCGATAAGTGTAAGCTGGTGAGGAACATTAAGCGTTGAAAGGTTTACTGTATTTCCATTGGAAATTGAGATGTTATTACCGTCAAAGGAAAGTGTCTGATTATCAGATGCCGGATCACCCGGATCGCCTTTTGGTCCCTGGGGTCCGGGCTCAAGAGATTTCTGTGCATAAAGTGCATAAGGTACGGCAAGGAACTGCATAGTTCCCATATCTATAAAATCATTATCGAATTTTACTTCTACTTTGAGATAATGATAAGCCTGGTTCCATCGAATCTGGGACAGATCATTGTAAAGACCGCCTGTAGGTGTACCGTGGCCTATAATCAATGAAAAAACACCAAATTTTGAGGTAGTAATGTCCGAATAAAGCTCTTGATAAACAACGGTGCCAAGCGGATTCCCGGAGATAATTGAAAATTTCACATCGATATTTTTGTTGACAAGTTCCTTACCGGAATTATCTCTTGCCACAGCCTGGTAAAAAATGCCCAGAGGAACATTCTGCCCAAAAGATGTTGAACCTAAAAGTAAAAATATTAACAACGCATAATACCTCTTAAAACCTTTTAAAGCCATATTTTTCCAGATTACATTTTCTCAATTTTAAATATCCTGTTAATTGTTCCATCATCACTTGTTACCCTTACAAAATAAAAACCGTACTTTAGTTTGGCAGCTTCAATCTGCTCTATATAATAATACTTATCACTAAAATCCATAGTCATCGAATTAACCACCATCCCCGTAATATTAATCACCTCAATCCTGAATTTTCGGGCAACATCCCCATATAATTTAACATTAATAAAATCTGTTACAGGATTCGGGTAGACATCAACTCCGTTCCCTTCAGGTTGGGGTACTGTCAAAATTTGTATTCCGGGTTGCTGAAATCCCTGCGTCAGCACAAAACCTGAATTACTTATTATCTCAACTGCTGTCTCCCCGATAGTCTGTGAATAATTTATTACTCCGGCAGTTGCAAGTCCGGCAGCAGGCACTAATACCTGGCGCGACAATTGCTGGGAGAAACCATTTGCACAAGAAAAAAGTAATAATACTATTAAAACCTTAGTCCCCTTAATCATATTATATTTATTCTGGAAGATCAAATATAAACGTATTTTTGAATAACCAACAATTTTTGTTGATAAATATGTTAATAACTTACTTAAAAACCTGCCAGCCAGCTCAATATTTTATCTTATATTAAGAGCCCATCCTGTCTATCTATCTGATTCTTTTATATTTTTAAGGTTTTAACAGGTTATTAAATCCTATAATGCTAAAATCATTCTTGTATCATAATCTTACTGAAGCAGGGTGCGATGAAGCCGGCAGGGGTTGTCTTGCTGGACCTGTAGTAGCAGCAGCAGTTATCCTTCCAAAGAATTTTAAACACCTGGTTCTCAACGATTCCAAGAAACTTTCGGCAAAACAAAGAGCTCTTTTAAAGGATGAGATAATTAATTCGGCCATTGCATGGAAGGTGGCATTTGTTGATAATATTCAAATAGATGAAATGAATATACTCAGGGCTTCCATTAAAGCAATGCATATCGCAATTGAAGGTCTGGAAAAAGAGCCCCAATTCCTGCTGATCGACGGGAATACCTTCTACCCGTATAAAACCATTAATTATAAGACAATTATTAAAGGCGACGGAATATATTTTTCAATAGCAGCCGCATCAGTACTTGCAAAAACATTCCGCGACGAGTTCATGGAAAAAATTCATTCAGAGTTCCCTCAATACGGATGGAATAAAAATAAAGGCTATCCAACATGTTTCCACAGAGCTGCAATTATAAAACACGGAATTACACCTTACCATAGAAAATCTTTTGCGCTTTTTGATACCCAACTAAAAATTGAATTTTGAATATTCCAGTCTTAATTAATAAAGTTATCTTTGCCTGATAATTTAAAATCAATCTAAATAAGTTAGATCATATGAAAAAATTGTTAGCAATTTTAGTAACCCTTTTTCTCAGTTTTGGATTCATAGCAAAAGCTGATGAGGGAATGTGGCTCTTGCCGCTTATCGAAAAATTAAATATGGGCAAAATGACACAACTGGGCCTGAAGCTCTCTGCTGAAGATATCTACAGCCTCAACAAAGTCTGCGTTAAAGATGCAGTTGTTATTTTCGGGGGCGGATGTACCGCGGAAATAGTTTCTTCACAAGGTCTTATACTTACAAATCACCATTGTGGATATGGTTCCATTCAGGCTCATAGCAGCGTTGAACATGACTACCTCCGTGATGGATTCTGGGCTATGTCGAAAGAAGAAGAGTTACCAAACCCAAACCTTTCGGTGACATTCCTGATCAGAATTGAAGATGTTACCAGTCAGGTTCTTGCAAATGTAAAACAGGGCATGAGCGAAACAGATCGCGCTGCTGCGGTAAGTGATGCAAGACAGGCAATTGAGAAAAAAGCAATTGAAGGAAATAATTACAGGGTCCAGGTTGGAAGTTTTTATGGTGGAAATTATTTTTATCTCCTTGTATATGAGAGATATACTGATGTCCGCCTGGTCGGGGCACCACCTTCATCAATAGGTAAATTCGGTTCCGATACCGACAACTGGGAATGGCCCCGTCATACCGGCGATTTCAGTGTATTTCGTGTTTATTCCGGACCAGATGGAAAACCTGCACCCTATTCAAAAGAAAACATTCCTTTGAAACCTAAACATTATCTGCCTGTTTCAATAAAAGATCTTAATAAAGATGATTTTGCAATGATCCTGGGATATCCCGGAAGGACAAACAGGTATATGACCTCTTTTGAAATAAATGAACAACTTCAGATCGTACATCCTGACAGGATAAAAATACGCAACATAAAGCAGGAAATTTGGCTAAAGGATATGCTGGCGGATAAGAAGGTAAATATTCAATATTCGTCCAAATATTATAGTGGTTCTACAAACTATTATAAATATTCTATTGGACAGAAAGCCGGTCTTGAAAGACTTAATGTAAAAGCCAAGAAAGAAGAACTTGAAAACCAGTTTAACAAATGGGTTGTTGCCACTCCTGAACGTAAAGCTAAATATGGGGAAGCCCTGAATATGATAAAAACGGCAATTGAAGGCAGAGCAGAATATTACAATGCATTTCAATATCTCAATGAATGCATGCAGGGATGCGAACTTTTAAGCCTTAATCGCGGGGTTGCCGGTTTGGTTACAGCACTAACAGCAAAAGATAATCAGAAGATATCGGATGCAGTTGATCAGATTAAGAAAAACAGTAGCGACTTTTATAAGGATTATAATCCTCCTACAGATAATAAGTCGATGAAAGCGATGTTGAAACTTTACAGGGCTGACGTATCTGCTAAGTTCCTTCCTGATTTTTATGTCAATGTTGTTGATAAGAAATTTAAAGGTGACATTGATAAATTTGTGGATGATATGTTTGCCAAGTCAGTATTTGCCAACGAGACAAAACTGAATGCATTCCTCAATAAACCTGTGGTCAAAACAATTGAAAGTGATCCGGTCTACCTGACAGCTACTTCAATTAATAAAATCAGAGAAGATGTATCCAAGGGATTAAGTCAGTTTGATGCAGGATTGAATACGGGAAGGAGACTCTGGATCGCTGCTTTAATGGAGATGGTGCCGGAAAAAACACAGTATCCCGATGCAAACTCAACAATGCGTCTTACTTATGGAACTGTTCAGGATTATGATCCGAGAGATGCTGTTACATATAAATATTGCACTACACTTCAGGGTGTTGTGGATAAATATAAACAAGGCGACTATGAATTCGACCTGCCTAAAAGACTTATTGATCTGAACAATAAGAAAGAATATGGAAGATACGGATCTTCAAAAGGTTATATGCCTGTTTGCTTCCTTACCACTAATGATATTACCGGTGGTAACTCTGGCAGCCCGGTGATGAACGGAAACGGCGAATTGATTGGATTGGCATTTGATGGTAACTGGGAATCAATGAGCGGTGACATTGCTTATGAACCTGAACTACAAAGGACAATCGCTGTCGATATCCGCTATGTACTTTGGATAATGGATGTTTATGCCGGTGCAAAAAACCTGGTTGATGAAATGACTATCGTTCAGTAAAATAAATTTATCATAAAAAACCCCCGGGCATTCCTCCCGTGGGTTTTTTATGTTATTCCCCGGGAGGTTCTGTTTCGGGAGGAAAACCCCTCTGTCCCGCCTAAGCGGGACATCTCCCCCAGGGGGGAGATAAAACTCTGGTATTTATCTGAATTACACTTTAACAACCTAGATTTTTCCCCCCTGGGGGGAATGCAAAAGGGGTCTCTCGATATGCCATATCTTGCTGAGGTAATTCTGTAACTGTGAATTTGATTATCTTTGCACTAAATTTTAAAACATGCATTTTAGCCTGATAGAGATTCTTGCTGCTTTTATGGTCCTTTTTGCAATTATTGACATACCGGGGTCAATCCCAATAATCATTGATATTAAAGCCAAATCCGGTGATATTAAAGCAACTAAAGTCACACTTGTTTCATTCTTAATACTACTGGCTTTTTTATTTATAGGAAGCCCGTTGCTTGGCATCTTCGGCATTGATGTATCATCTTTTGCAATCGCTGGTTCTTTTATCATTTTTTTGATAGCCATGGAAATGATCCTTGGTATCGAACTCTTTAAACAAGATCCACAGGGCGGAGGATCGATATTTCCAATAGCATTCCCGTTAATCGCCGGTGCCGGATCAATTACTACAATTCTATCTTTGAAAGCAGAATATCAAACAATTAATATTTTTATTGCTCTTATTTTAAACATGGTAGTGATTTATCTTGTATTACGATTAACTTCATTGTTTGAAAAAATACTGGGGGCAGGCGGGCTGCAAATCCTCAGAAAAGTTTTCGGTGTTATCCTGTTATCGATTGCAATAAAGCTTTTTATTACCAACACAGGAATAATTCTGCATCATGCCAGGTGAAATCACTATATATACCGATGGAGCATCAAGCGGAAACCCGGGTCCCGGAGGATATGGCATTGTGCTTATTTCGGGTAAACACAGGCTTGAAAAATCCGCAGGATTCAGGCTTACAACTAATAACAGAATGGAACTAATGGCTGTCATAGCAGGTCTGGAAGCACTTAAAAGACCGGGCAGCAGAGTAGCTGTTTACACCGATTCACGATATGTTGCAGATTCCATCGAAAAAGGATGGGTGTTCCAGTGGGAATCCAAAGCCTTCAAAAAGAAAAAAAATCCTGATCTCTGGATCAGATTTCTTAAAATATACCGGAAACACACTGTCAGGTTTGTCTGGATAAAAGGCCATGCTAATAATACTGAAAATGAAATATGCGACCGGTTGGCTGTCGATGCTTATTCAAGGAGTGACCTCCTTGAAGATTCCGGCTATATCCTTTCAGATGAAAATAATATTTTTTTATAACTTTAAGGCTAAGAACAGAATTGTTTTACAATAATTAAATTATTAATCCAAATTTGTAAAAAGGTAAACAGATGCAAAAACTTTATATTAGTCAGACTAATTCAACTCCTGAGATTCTCCTTTCACCGGAAGAAAATATTTTTCTTATTCGTGGAACATCTTCCCCGGAAGATGTCCGAGCAATGTACTATCCTGTTATTGATTGGATTAAAAAATTTATTGATGAAATACTTGAGGGAGAAAAAAACGGTTATTCACCTGATTTCCCTATAAAGTTTCAGGTCGATTTAGCTTACTTCAATTCATCATCCGCAAAATTCCTCTTTGATATGTTCTCGGAATTGAAGAGACTTATTCCATCCGGGATTCCGCTTATTGTTGAATGGTTTTATGATGAAGGAGATATTGACGTGAAAGATGCCGGTACAGAAATTGCATTACTATCTGGTATGGAATTTTCCTATATCCTGAAAAACAGGTAATTCTGAATGAGGGGACAATTAGAACTTTACCGGCTTTTCGAAAAGCTGGACATTCAGTTTGAATATCATGAGCATCCGCCATTAGCTACAATAGAAGATGCCAAAACCCACTGGAAAAACTACAATTCCGGGAGATGTAAAAATATTTTTTTCCGAAATCATAAAGGAGACAGGCATTATCTCATTATCCTCGAACACCTGAGACTACTGAATATCAAGGATCTTGAGAAGCGGTTAAGACAGGGAAAACTTACATTTGCTTCAGATCAGCGACTAAAAAAATATCTTGGAGTCGAACCTGGCTCTGTTTCACCATTTGGACTTATTAATGACTCTGAAAAACACGTCCATCTGTTTATAGATGAGAAATTAAAAGAATTTGACAGGCTTACTTTTCACCCTAATATAAACACAGCCTCTCTGGTTCTTTCGAAATCTGACTTTCTAAAATTTTTGGAATACACGGGTAATACATTTGAATTTATCAGGCTTTATGAATAGGGTAACAATATCATCAGAGTGTCTTTATAAGATGACCCATGGAATTTTTATTTAGAAAAAGTAAAAATAGATGTCTTTTTGCATCAAAATCCAATCTTATACGTCCTTATCAAGAAAACCGCTTAATCGATACCTTTAATGAAAAGAATTTTTTCAACTATACTATTCATATTTGTTCTTCTCCCGATACTTTTTGGACAGGATCCCGAGAAAAAGCAATATACTGCTACAATGATAACGAATCCACCTGTCATCAACGGTGTTCTCGATGATGAAGCATGGCAGTCCGGTACCTGGGCCGGTGATTTTACTCAAAATCAGCCGTTTAGCGGCAGACCGGAAACTCAGCGAACCGAATTTAAGATTTTGTTTGATGATAATAATCTCTATGTAGCGATTAAGGCTTACGATACGTCACCTGACAGTGTTGTTAACCGTTTAACAAGACGAGATGAGGCTGACGGCGATCTTGTAGGAATAATTATCGATAGTTTTCATGACCTCCGCACCGGCTTTCTGTTTGGGGTAAGTTCGGCAGGCGTTAAATACGACCAGATGTTTACCAATGACTCCGGTAACGGTGATTCATCATGGGACCCGAACTGGTGGGTTAAAACCTCAATTAACAAGGAAGGCTGGGTAGCCGAGATGAAAATTCCTTTCAGCCAGGTGAGGTTCGATAAGAGTTCATCTGATGGCTGGGGCCTTGATGTGGCTAGAATTTTATACAGGAAGAACGAACAGACTTTCTGGCAGCATATTCCAAGAGACGCTCCCGGATTAGTTCATCTGTTTGGAGAACTAAAGGGGTTGGAGCAAATTAAACCTCGGAAAATTTTCGACGTAACCCCCTATGGAGTTGCCAAAACTGAAACTTTTCAGGCTGTACCGGAAAATCCATTCCAGGCAACGGGTAAACTGTCAAAACTGAATGGCGGGATAGATGCCAAGATTGGTGTTACAAATAATATGACGATGGACCTGACGATTAATCCTGACTTTGGACAGGTCGAAGCCGATCCGTCTGTGGTAAATCTTTCAGCTTATGAGACTTTTTTTACTGAGAAGCGTCCATTCTTTATCGAAGGAAATAATATCACAAACTTTGGTCTGGGTATTGGCGATGGGGGGGTCGGAAATGATAATCTTTTCTATTCCAGAAGAATAGGCCGCCAACCGCAAGGATATCCCAACCTTAATGACGGATGGTATGCAGATATACCAACGAGAACTGATATTCTCGGTGCAGCTAAACTTACCGGAAAGAATAAAAACGGACTATCGGTTGGTTTTGTTGAGGCTGTTACCGCTCAGGAGAAGGCGGAAATTGATACCATTGGCGGAAGAAAATTTGCAACAGTTGAACCATTGACAAATTATTTTGTAGGACGCATACAAAAAGACATTAACAATGGTAACACTATAATCGGCGGGATTTTTACCAGCACAAACAGGGAGCTCGATGCTGATGTAACAGACATTATGCATAAGGCTGCATTTACAGGTGGAATTGATTTTACTCAATACTTCAAGAAAAAAAACTGGATGTTTAACCTCAATACAGCATTCAGCCTGGTGGAAGGCTCTAAAAAAGCTATTACGAATACACAGGAATCCTCCGCACACTATTTCCAGCGACCCGATAAAAACTATGCTTTACTGGATACAAACAAAACTTCACTTAGCGGATCAGGAGGGAGAATGGAGATAGAGAAATTAAACGGACACTGGAATTTTCTTGGTGCAGTCTTATGGAAAACCCCCGGCTTTGAAATTAATGACCTGGGTTACATGCGTACAACAGATCAGGTGCTTTCTGTCCTTTGGGCCCAATATAATCAATGGGAACCTAAATGGATTTACAAGAGTTTTAATATTAATTCTGATTTTTATTCCATTAATAATTTTGGAGGCGACTGGGTAGGCGGAGGTTATGAATGGAATGCCAGTATAAATCTGAAAAATTTCTGGAATATATGGACCGGAGGTAGTCTAAACAGTTCATCACTTTCCACCGATATGCTTCGTGGCGGACCCATGATGAAATTACCCGGCAGCGTCAATCCGCGGATCGGCTTCTCAACTGATAGTCGTAAAAAACTAATGTTTAGTGTTTTTGCAAATGGATCACAAGGTTTTGAAAACAGCTCTGATAACTTATACGCCGAGGTGGACATAACATACAAGCCAACTAATTATCTTGTTTTTACAATCAGTCCTTCATACAACAAGTCATACTCAGAGCTTCAGTACGTAACGCAGACGGAGTATAATGGCAATGCCAGGTACATTTTTGCCAGCATTAACCAGAAAACTATCAGTACATCTTTCAGGGTGAATCTGAACCTTAGCCCGAATCTTACTTTTCAGTACTGGGGACAGCCATTTGTCGCAACCGGTAAGTATTACAATCATAAATTCATTACCGAGCCTATGGCAAATAATTACAGTGACAGGTTCTGGACTTACAACAATAATCAGATAACCTTTGAGACAGATCATTATAACATCGATGAAAACTTTGATGGAAAAACCGACTACACAATCGGGAAAAGTGATTTCAACGTGAAGCAATTCCTTTCAAACCTTGTAGTAAGATGGGAGTATAGTCCGGGATCAACAGTCTTCCTTGTATGGAGTCAGACCAGAAGTTATAACAGCGATTCAGGTCAGATGGATTTTTTCAACAATCTGGGCGATCTGTTCAATAAAGGCAAAAATATACCTCATAATGTATTCCTTATTAAATTCAGTTATCGGTTTGGATTAAAATAGGATTTTTTCAATCATTTCGCAGGAGCCGTCTCAAAACAATAAATGAGACGGCTTTTTTATTAATGTATGGCACCTTTTATTTTCAAAACGTCTTAAATGTCTTGGCCATTGGCCTGTCTTGCTCCCTTCGGTCGCTTGTCCTTATGTCTTGTGCTTTGCATACTCTGCTTATTAAGTTATTCAATTTTTTGCTCTACCCGAGCCTTCATCTGAAGCAAGAAAGACATTTTATCTAAAAATTTTAACATTCGGGCATGAAATAACTGTTGTCAAATACTTTTTGTAATTCTATCTTGCTTCTTTTTTATTAGCAATGAAAAATTCACTTTGGGCCAGTATGCATATTCCCCTTTTCAGATATAGTTTCAGGCAGTATTTGCTACTCAGTCTCGGAATTTTCTTGCCATTTCTGAAAATATCATCACAGGATTATTTTCAGCAGCAGGTTAATTATGAAATTCATGTGACTCTTAATGATGTGAAACATGAACTGAGTGGATTCGAGGCTGTTAAGTACATAAATAATTCTACCGACACTCTTGGATTTTTATACTTTCACCTCTGGCCCAATGCATATTCGGACAATAAAACCGAATTAGCGAAACAAATTATGCAAAGGGATGGAAAGGCAAAGTTATTCAATGATCCGGAGTTAAAAGGATATATCGATTCTTTGAACTTCGAGGTCGGAGGTCAAAATATTAAATGGAATTTATTGCCGGGGTTTACGGATATTTGCAAGCTTATACTTAACGATCCTCTAAAGCCTGGTGACACAATATACATTACCACACCTTTTCATCTGAAGATCCCTAAAGGGGTAACATCCCGTTTAGGTCATATCGGTGAATCATACCAGATCTCCCAGTGGTATCCCAAACCGGCAGTGTACGACAAATCAGGTTGGCATCAAATGCCATATCTCGATCAGGGTGAATTCTATTCGGAATATGGCAGTTTTGATGTAAGCATTACGCTTCCTGCTAATTACATTGTAGGTGCAACAGGAAATCTTCAGAATGAAGAGGAAAAAAAATGGCTTGACATGCTTTCTGCAGATACGTCCTGGATGAGAACGCCGGACTATTCAGGAGAAGATTTTCCACCCTCATTAAAACAGATGAAAACATTGCGGTATAGAGAGAATAATATACATGATTTCGCATGGTTTGCTGATAAGAGATTTCATGTACTAAAAGGAACCGTAAAGCTGCCGGATTCCGGCAGGGAAGTTACCACATGGGCGATGTTTACAAATCAGGAAGCACAACTTTGGAGGAATGCAGTCTCATATATAAATAACGCTATCTGGTATTTTTCAAAATGGAACGGGGACTATCCATATAATAACTTTACAGCGATTCAGAGTGCACTTAATGCAGGAGCAGGAATGGAATATCCGGGGCTGACAGTAATTGGCCTGGCAAATGATCCTTATCTTCTCGATGATGTAATATCCCATGAAGTTTGCCATAATTGGTTTTACAGCGCAGTAGGGTCAGACGAACGAAGATTCCCTTTTATGGATGAAAGCATTGCAACTGCAAATGAATCAAGATATGTGCATGAAAGATATCCTTCCAAAAAGCTTTGGGAAGTTAGTCTTAAAAACAGGAAGCTGGCGGCATTTTTCCATCTTGATAAGATGCCGGTAGAACGGGTTCAGGAGCTCGAATGGCTCATTCCCGCCCGAAGTAACCTTGAACAGAGTATAAATCTTACGGCTCCGGAATACAGCAACGATAATTACGGAAGTATTATCTATAGTAAAGCTGCTCAGGGATTCAACTATCTACGTGCCTATCTTGGAGATTCCCTATATGATTCAATAATGCATGATTACTACCGAAAATGGAAAAACAGGCATCCCCAGCCAGAAGATCTCAGGGCAGTATTTGATTTTCATACGGATAAAGATCTCTCATGGTTTTTTGATGACTTTCTGGGTACAACCAAAAGACTCGATTATAAGATAGTCCGTTACAGGGACCAGAAGGTGCTTATAAAAAACCAGGGCGAATTAAAAGCACCATTGTTGATAGCTGGATTAAAGGGAGATTCTATCTGTTCAGAAAAGTGGGAAAATGGTTTTAAAGGTCGGAAATGGGTCAATACAGCTCAGGACAATTATTCTGAGATCCGAATCGATCCTGGTCATAAGATGACCGAATTATACAGGCTTAATAACAATACCCGGACATCAGGTATTTTCCGCAGAGCCGATCCTGTTCAATTCCAGCTCTTATATACTATTGAGGATCCTGATAAGCGCTATTTAATTTATTTTCCTTCTTTTAACTGGACAAGTGCAGATGGCTTTATGGCCGGTGTGGCTTTACAAAATGCGTCGCTGTTACCTAAGCCGGTTGAATATTTTGTCATACCTTTCTATGCATTTCGTAATCAGGGACTTACCGGTTATGGGAAAATTTCATTCAACAGAATCCCTTATGATAGTTTCATAAGACTCGCATCGCTTTCGCTTGAAGGAGAACAGTTCGGAGCGCCGGGAAATCAGGATTATCATAAAGCGAAGATTGGATTAGATTTTTATTTAAGATCCGATAATGTGATAAATCCAATCAATCAGCGGGTTTTTGGATATTATACTGCTGCATCGGACCTCAATCAGATTGAATCTTTTGCACCGGCAAAAATGCGTTCATATCTGCAGTTCGGATACCTGATGGAAAGGAGCGCAATAATCAATCCCTTTAATATGTCTGTTATATTTGAATCAGGAGAATCTTTTCAGAAGACATCTTTTGAACTAAACTATAAGTATAGCTACAGAGGTAAGAAAAGTGGCCTGGAAGTCAGAGTATTTGCAGGAACTATGTTGAAAAATGCCTCTGCAGATCCATTCTATGGTTTTTCTGCTGGCGGCAGGAGCGGTCGTGAGCAATATTTATACGAAGGGGTATATCCTGATCGTTTCAGCGAATTTCCAAAAACCTTCTGGTCAAGACAAATGACTATATCTGAAGGGGGATTGATATCTCTTGTAAATGACAGCCTTGGTTACAGCCGTTGGGTTTTTTCACTCTCTTTAACCAGTGGCCTTCCGGGAAAAGCTTCAAAGATACCTGTAAAGCCATTTGTTAATTTATTACTCAACGATCATGGCATTGGGAAAACTGATAAATCCCTTCTATTCTATGAAGCAGGTTTAAAGGCCGGCTTATGGAACTTCTTCGAAATTTATTTCCCTTTCTTAGTTTCTGAAAATATTAATGCAATAACCGGATCATTAAAAGAGAGGATCCGCTTTGTTTTCCGACTTGATAAATTAAATCCTCTCAGATCTAAATCAAAGTTTTAAAGCTGAATCAATATATATATCCAAATCAAAAAAAATCTGATTGCCGATACGACAATCAGATTTTCTGAATTTTATTGTCTTAAATATCTTACAATAAAATAACAAGTATAATTAAAACAACAATTAATACCCCGGCTGAAACATAAACGCCACCACTTATATCTTTTAGCTCGCGTTTAATCGAACGTACTTCTTTCTTTAAGTCTTTCTTTTCTGTCGATTTCAATTTTGACATATCCATCGCTTTTATTTCGTCTAATCTTAGCAATAAGGTTTTAGCTTCTGCTGATTCTTTAGTTTCCGGAGGTTTTGTTACAACTAATGAGGAAGGATCTTCTTTTGCTGATGCAAATGATTGAAGAGGCAGGAATGTTAATGTCAAGATTGTTGCCATTAAACAAAAAATAAATTTTTTCATTTGATTGATTTTTATAATTAGTTTATTTAAAATGATATATAATGATCAAAAACCTAAGTGTTAATCCAGTGTTCTCCTACCTGAAATAACCCTGAATAATAATGCAATAATTGCAATAACAAGAAGAATATGTATAATGCCTCCGGCACTATAGGCAAAAAATCCGATTGCCCAGCCGATAATAAGGATTACTGCGACGACATAAAGTAGATTTCCCATGATTGTAATTTTTTTGATTTATGTTAAAATATTAGAAATGATATTCAAAACTCCAATTTAAGGGCTATTAGCAAATCTGAACTTTTACAAAGGTATACCTCTTTGCTATGTGGGGAGTTACACAATTTGTAGAATAAGTTACATCTTTTACATATTTGAGCGACAGGGAAACGGGGAGATGATTCTGAATGAAGAATCAATCTCTGAGGTCGGAGGCGATTTATTTGTGACCTGGTCATTGATCAATCCTTCGATCATCGTGAGATTACTTGTTCTATGTTATAGTACGAACAAGTAGTTTCCAATTTGACAAATTGTGGGTGTCTCAAAAGGGCACATTCTTTTCTCCCTCATACTATACTATGAATTAGCCCTATTCTGGCTTCTTCACTCATCCCAAAAAATGTTATTTTTTTTGGCTTCAATTAAATCTCAAAGAAATTGGTATATGATGAATTAGATACTAAAAACCACGGCTATTGAGCCGTGGTTAAGGGAAAAACACAATCCGGGCTTTAGTTCTTATGCTCTTCTTATTTCTTTAATTCTTCCATTGCACGTTTCCGGAAAAGTGCAAGATCAAGACCATTAACATTCCATTTAGCTATCTTTTCAAATAGTTTAAGCGCATTTTGCCTGTCGCCCTTTTTGTCATAAGCAACCGCGGTATAGTACCATTGCATAGGTCCTCCTGTACCTGTTTTGGAAAAATACTCAATAGCTTTATCATAATTTCCTTTCTGGGTTTCTAGCATTCCCATCACTGAATTTAATTCCATTTCTTCACCGGGATTCTTTCTGCTTTCGACTTTCTGCTTGCATTTCTCAGATTCAGCTAATGCTTTATCGAGTTCACCATTAGCTGTCAAAAAATAAATGTTAGCCATCATAGAACCTGTAAGATAATTTTCTTTGTCACCTTCAGAAAGCTTCGCCGTTCCTATTAAATCATTTTGTTTTTCAAGGTACTTTTTCCCTTCAGTAGGATTCCCGGTTTCAATAAGTATCCAAGCCTGATTTGTATATGAGTTAATGGCATTTGTAACACGATTCTCCTTTTCTGCCAATGCACGATATTCATCAAAAGTCTTTATTGCATTTTCTACTTTGCCCTCATGCACATATGATGTAGCTTTCCAAAACAGGGCAGTTAATTTATCACCAGCTGTTGGAGCTTTGTCATAGTAATCCTGGTAATATTTCCTGGCTGTCTCGTAATCCCCTTTGAAAATATAATTATTACCGATTCCTGCAAGAGAGCCTGCAAAGTTGACAGGATCCTTTTCGACTGCCTTTTTATACTGAATAATTGATTCGTCAAATTTCCCCATCTTTAAAAGAAGCTCACCATAAGAATCGTAAGGGTTTCCGTTGTTTGGGATCAGTTTTATATATGTCTGAAATGCTTTTTCGGCTTCCTGGTAATTATTCAATGCAGATTGGCAATAGCCGATAATATTGTAAGGTAAGGGAAAGTTCTTATCCAGCTCTATCGCTTTTGTAAAGTAAACAAGGGCATTGGCATTGTCTCCGATGTTGAAATAATAGTAGCCGGCCATCAGCTGAACTCTTTTATCAGACGGGAAATTTTTTAAGAGCCACTCGCGGGATTCTTTTTCTTTCTGACCATTACCATCAGCACTAGCCTGAACATTTAATATCATATATTTTTCTCCATCAGAGACTTTATTGGCAAGAGCGACAGCTTTATCAAGGTTTTGCCGGAAAATAGTATTTCCGCCTCCCGATTGTGCACGATATAAATATGCCAGAGCGAAGTTAGCATCAATCTGAATAGCTTTTTCAAAAAACGGAATTGCTGCAAGAAATTCAATATTCTCGTATTTATTCCTACCATCCAAAAAGAGTTTTAACGCTTCTTTGGATGAAGTTGTAACAGGTATTTCTTTATTTTGTGCCAAAAGATTAAAAGGCACAATCATAAAAATTACCAAAATAAAAAAACCATATTTAAGTGTTTTCATTTTTGTTTCCAATCTTTTAGTTGAACATAAAAAATCCATTTTCATAATTAGAATCTAGCCACCTCCTTTCTGTTTTACTTGAAATATTAATCTGGCAGACTTCATGCCTGAAGTTATTTTGTTAAAGATAAATTCTCAATTCTTTGTCAAAATTATGCCAAATTGCATTCAAAGTCAAGTAATTATAAATAATAATACTGGTAATAAATAGCTTATGTATTAAAAAAGTTTCTAATTCGATTAAATCTCTGGAATAGAATGTAATCCAGGGTTTAACCTGTATAATGTTTAAGTCAACGGGTAGATGAAATAAGCCTTTGCTCGTCCGATTTTGTTAGTAAAGATATATGTTAGTCACTAACAAAAGCGCGAACGCGAGGCGTGAGTCGAGAAAGAGTTCAGTAAAATGCTGGGAAGAGGAAAATGGAGCTTTCAGCAAATGCTTTCCGGGGTTGGCAGGCCGAAGTCCCGTCAAAATGAGAGAAACCCGGAGAGCAAGCAGGAAGACCATTAAATCCCTACCCGTTCCGGAGGATCAGTTCGGAAGATATTTCTTACTCTTGAGAAAAATAATCTTGGGGTTTATAAAAATTAAGAAGGTGTACAATAAATCCATTACAAGTCAATTATGTTTGCCTTTAGTGTACATATAAATAGGTTTCAGGCTGTGTCATTCGAAACAATCAACCATAAAAATATGTTATATTTATAAAAAAGGTTACCATGACAGTTTCAGAGTATCAATAAATGAATATAATGAATCCTAAGATTGATGTATATTTAAGTAAAGCCCAAAAGTGGCAGGAAGAATTGAAGAAATTGAGAATGATCATTCTTGACTGTGGGCTGACCGAAGAATTGAAGTGGCGTGCTCCTTGTTACACGTTTCAGAAAAGTAACATAGTTATAATACAAGGATTTAAAGAATACTGTGCGCTTATGTTTTTCAAAGGTGCCTTGTTAAATGATGCCAATGGTATTCTAATCAAACCCGGGGAGAATACGCAGGCGGGGCGCCAGATTCGGTTCACCAATGTTCGAGAAATAGTTGAGATGGAACCCATCTTGAAAGCCTATATTTATGAAGCCATTGAAGTGGAAAAAACCGGTTTGAAAGTGAATTTTAAAAAGAATACAGAACTCATAATTCCTGAAGAATTTCAAAATAAATTAGATGAAATCCCTGCCTTGAAAACTGCTTTTGATGTATTGACGCCGGGACGGCAAAGAGCATACAATCTTTATTTTTCTGCACCCAAACAATCCAAAACCCGGGAGTCAAGGGTTTAAAAATGTATGCAGCAAATTCTCAATGGAAAGGGATTAAATGATTAGTACATTCGATGAGAAAATAAATTAATCATACTTTAAAATATTACCTCACTTTGCGTTGGAAAAAGCAATTTAGAAAGAAATTACCGCAAGTATTGGAAGGTATGACGAATGAATAACCAAAGCCCAGCTGCCAATAAGTAAAAACTTGATTACTCTAAAATAAATCTGTTATATTCCGATTTAAAATAGGTAGTTCCGTCCGCAACGCCATCAAAATAAAATAAGCCTCTGATTTTCAAGGGCTTTACTGTTTTAAAAACACCTGTTTTCCCAACTATTTCCCAATTTCGAACTTAACTGGTTAGAAAATCCTTTATAAAATAATAAGCCCCCGGAGCTGATCCGAGGGCTTAAAAGTGTTGTTTTGAAAAAGTTCTTCCTTTACAAAAGACCCTATAAAGTCAGCTTCTTAAAATCTTCGTCATCCCAAAGGCTTTTGAAATCTTCATCCTTAGGTGCAGATACCTTGAGTTGTGGATTTAATGAGATTGCCCTTTTCAAGTCGGCAAGAGCATTTACTTTATCTCCTTTACGGCAATAGGCACATCCTCGATTATATATAATACCAGCATAATTAGGAGCGATCTCCACAGCCTTATTATAGGTTGAGATTGCTTCGTCATACCTGCCTAGTTTTAAAAGGGCATCTGCTTGCATTCCCCAGACGTCGAATCTTTTAGGATCAAGCGAGGTCGCTTTCTCAAATGCTTTTAAGGCCTCTTCATTCCTTTTCATCGCATCCAATATCTGTCCTTTTCCCACCCAGTTAACAGCTGTATCAGGCTGAAGAGTGATAAGTTTATCAAAGCCTGCCAATGCTTCGTCATTATGATTGTATTCAGCCTGTAGGAAAGACTTAAAAAATAATATTCCTGTGTTATTCGGGTATGATTTTTCCAGCTCTTCCAGCTGTTTAATAGCCTCTTCCTCACCAGTGGGACTCCTTTTCATGTTTATCATCAGCCAACCCTGCACAGCTTCCTTGTTGTTGGGATAGCTTGACATGATTCCTGTATATACCTTTGAAGCCTCTGCTGTATTTCCTTGCTTTGCAAAGTTTTGAGCTTTAGCAAGTTCTTCCTTAACTGTAGAAGTTTGTGCTTCGGATTTATAGCTTAAAACAAAAGCCATGATCGGGATTAGAAGAAAAATAAGTTTTTTCATTCTGATTATTTTTAGGTTATAACTTAAATGCAAAGTTACATCTCATTTAAGTCAAAGTCAATTTTAATTTAACAGTTAATTAATTAATTCAAAACCATATATAAATGTAATGATGTAGTGAGTTTAAGAAATGGTTTATTTCGCCACATAATTACTAAACGCTACATCGGATATTGTATGATGTGGCGATCGGAATGGCCTTTTTGTCATCAAGGCTGTATGATCATCTATCTTGCCTGCAACCGAATGTATTTTGGTAGTCTCGAGAGCCTCTTCAAGGGTCAGAGGAGGAATTATAGTCGGTAATCAATTAGCTGATATCGGGAAAGATATATTTGACTTGGGATTCAAAATAGTTTAACTTATGTAAATTATAATTTAAATTATCTATTTTATGAAACCCAACAGACATTTTAAAACGACATAAGGAATGAAAATATATTTATCATCGACATGTTACGACCTAGTTGATTTAAGAGCAGAATTGGAAAGGTTTTTGAAGCAAAAAAGACACGAAATTCTGCTGAGTGATAGAGCAACTTTTCCTGTCGAAATAGGGGTACATAGACATGATGTGTGTATAAATAATGTTGAACAGTGTGACCTGTTTATTCTTGTGATTGATGGAAGATTTGGCGCACCTTACTACAGGGACAATAATATTTCAATTACATGGGCTGAATTCAATGAAGCAATTAGAAAAGAATGCAAAATAATTGCGTTCGTTAGAAAAGCAGTATTTAATGAAAGACAGAGTTTTCATCATAATACGAAAATGGGTAATAAATTCGAACCATTCTTCGCAGATACAATAAAGGTATTCTATCTAATTGATGAGATACAAATACATGAAGGGGGATATTGGATAGAACAATTTGAAAACTCTGTAGAAATTAAGGACAGATTAGAAAATTTGTATGAAACAAAACATTCGTTCTTAAACGTTCGTCCTTTGCCATTGAGTAGTTACACTGAGCAAATTCCTTTAACTGCACTAAGTGGTTCGACTGCAACTTATATAACAAAATATGTAACTGGTAAAAAAATTGAAACTATTAATTTAGAATTATTAGACGCATCAATAAATTCACTTCCAGAAAGGACAAAACCATTCGGTGAAACGCTTGGTTTTGAACAAATTCCGGGATCAAATGACTACTATTATTTTCAACCGTTAAGAATTTCAGGAGATGAAGGTGAGATAATAATAGGAATAACTCCGACAGCTTTAGGGGACGCTGTTAGAAAAGAACTTATTGACTTGAAGAAAAACATAAAAAAGCCCCCCCCAAAAGGGAAACCTAAAAAAGAATAACGTCGGCTACACATGTTATAGCCAATATGATTTGTGAAAGGCTTCCCTAGCATCATCGTACTATCTAGATTTATAGTAACACGGCTCCAAAATCCCTTACGGTTCATACACTCAAACGTTAGGCGTAAGATTGACAAACTCACAACATGAATTCTTACAACGAAGAATTTGCATTTAAAATATTCCGAGAACTTCATGGTAATCTTCCGGATGGAGAAAAATCAGAAAGTCCGGATTTCATTATTAACCTTGATTGTAAAAGGATCGGAATTGAGTTAACCGAACTAATGGAAGAAGATCCGGGACCATTATCCTTGGCAGCCAAATACTCATTAGAGGACAAAATTTCAAAATCAGCTCAAAGACAATTTGACAATAGGTCTGATAAAAGAATAATGGTCAACCTTCAAATAGTCCAAAAGCTTAACCTATCATCACATAAAATTAATCACCTTGGGAGTGAGATTGCCCAGATCTTAATAAAAGCAACAAAAGATTACCCTAATGTTCTAAGTCATCATCATGAAATAAATGAAAATCTACCAAAGGAAATACTTAATATTTACTTTGACATAACCCCTTTCATGACTGAATCCCATTTCTCAGTAATTAGAGGCAAATGGACGGATTCGTTTAACCTAAACGACTTAAACAGGATCATTATCAAAAAAGATAAATATGCTTTAAATTATAGATTGAAAGTTGATAAGCTTTATTTACTCATTATTGAAGGATTCGCTCCAAACAGCTGGTATGGACCTTTCACAATGACCGGATCTATTATTGAAAATAACTTCGATAAGATTTTTTTACTTAAAATCATGTCCAGACAACTATATGAAATAAAGTAATAAGCACCTCCTAACACGAAAAAAAGTGATTAATTTGTCTCGGTTTTTGTAAGAAGTTTCTATTACCAAGACCAATATTCGTAAATTGATAAATACCAACCCAGTCATCTTTTCCCCCCTCACCCGAGCCTTAGGTCACCCAGACCTACCCCCCTCAATGGTAGCTATGATATCCTGCCTTATTTTTAGTCAGATCGTCAGGGATCATCCCCTAACAATCAATAAGTACCTTAATTAATCAAGTTACCCTGAATCATTTCTGCATATTTTATAAATTAATTATTTGGTTGATAAATTAATGAATTGAATAAAGCCATTGTATTTCAATTATGTGTAATTTTAATGTACTTATAAATAATAGGAGGGGATCTCACCCACTGTAACACATATTTACCTCAAAGAACATATTGACTTCATTCCATAAAATTGACTAATATTGTAATTAAATTCTCTTGTCAATGAAAACATTAAGTCTTTTTCCAAGTCAGGCTAATGCATTCGGCATTCTGACTGACAAAGAAATAAATGAGGCCATATCTCTGAATTTATTGATTAGTTCTAGCACTTTTGAACAGAACTGTTTAGAAGCATCAAGTTATGACATTCGTATAGGAGCGAAAGGAGTGGTTGGAGGGGAAGGAATTGAACTTGATTTAAAAAAAGAAGCGTTGGAATTATCACCCGGAGCTTATGCAGGAATAATTTCTTTGGAAAAACTTATTTTGCCAACAAATATATTTGCACGAATAGGTTCAAAAAGAGCATTATCTTATGATGGAATTATCTTATTAACTGGTGGAATTATTGATCCAGGATATGAAGGACATCTTTTATTCGGTCTCTATAATGCTTCTCAACGAAAAGTTATTTTAAGGAACGGTAGAAAAATATGCAACATTGTATTTGAAAGGTTGTCAAGCCTACCTGAGAAAAAAGCACCATGTGACAGCAACTTAAAAGTGGGCAGTTTCCCTGACACTTTTATTGATAGAATGGTTAATATGGATGTTTTACCATGGATGCAGATTAGTGAACGGGTAAAACAAATTGAGCTAATAACGAAGGATATAATTGATTTGAAAGCCAGATATGAAGATGTTTTACAGCCAATTAAAGATTTAACTGGAAACGTCAAAAGCTTGACAAAAGATGTAGAAACTTTATCATTTTCAACTAAAGAATTGTCAAAAGATTTGGATAAAGTGAATCTTTTAGTTAAAGAAAACAGCCAACAAATAGCGCAGTTAACCTCTAATTTAACTATAGTCTCAGGCCAGAACCAAAACTTAATATCAAATATTGCTAATTTCTCTGAAGAGCAAAAGGGACAAAAGGAGAAAATAATTAGCCTGACAACAGATCTTAGTAAATATAAAATCATATCATATATTTTTTGGGCAGTTGTTCTCCTTGTCGCAGGGGCCCTACTTCCCAAATTATTTGATATTATCTTTAAATAGAAGTGTATTTCCACATTTGCAAATTACTATAAAGTGAGAGGCAATGATACCAGATTATCAAAAAATAATGCTTCCTCTACTTCAAAAACATTCTGATAAGGAAGAACACAATTTCTGGAATTTAGTTGAAGAATTATCTCAAAATTTTAAATTGTCAGAAGAAGAGCAAAAAGAATTGCTGCCAAGCGGTCAGGCTACAATCATAGCAAATAGAGTAGGATGGGCTAGAACTTACTTAAAAAAAGCAGGATTAATTGAATCTCCTAAAAGAAGATTTACGAAAATCACTCAACGGGGATCAGATGTCTTAATGCAAAATATTCATGAGATAAATATATCTTTTCTAAAGCAATTCCCGGAATTTGTTGAGTTTCAGAATTTAAAACATGAAGGTACTGAAGGTATTGAGCCTGTGGAAATGATAAATCAAACACCTGAAGAGAATTTGGAAATAGCGTACCAAAGGTTAAGAAAATCTCTTGCACAAGATTTGATAAATAGAGTTATTGAATTATCTCCATCTTTTTTTGAAAGGCTTGTAGTTGAATTACTTGTTAGCATGGGTTATGGAGGCTCAATTAAAGATGCAGGTAAAGCAATCGGTAAAATTGGCGACGAAGCTATTGATGGGACAATCAAAGAAGATAAACTTGGATTAGATATTATTTACATCCAAGCTAAAAGGTGGCAACCAGGGAATATTGTCGCAAGACCCGAAATTCAAAAATTCGTAGGCGCCCTTGCAGGACAAGGAGCAAAGAAGGGAATTTTTATTACTACCTCCAGTTTTACAAAAGAGGCACAAGAGTATTCTCCAAAAAATGAAACAAAGATTGTTTTAATCAACGGGGAACAACTCGCTCAATTGATGATTGATCATAATATTGGCGTTTCTACTGTTAATATTTATGAACTTAAGCGGATTGATAACGACTATTTTGGCGACGAATAAGAAATTTTACTCATTTTTTCAATCCAAATTATAATTAATTGTGTTATTGCTAAAAGCCTGCTTTTCTGTGATCGATATACTTCAATGTAAACATGATTTCTTAACTTTAAGTTTTTAATGCTGTCTGCTAAATGAAGATCAACATATTAAGTTTAAGAAATTCAATCAATAAAGCCTACCTTAAGGTAAAACCAAACCGCACACAGATTGAGACTTTCAAGAAGAATATTTCCAATCTATTCGACCAGATAAAAGAATCTGAGTCGGAAGAGTTTCATAAGAATATTGTTTCTGAATTTCTTAAGCATACTTACTATTCTCCTAACAATTATATCAATACAAAGGGGAGAGCTGATCTGGTCATTCATAATGGGAAGGACTCAAACTCAACAGTTGGCGTGCTATTCGAATTAAAAAAACCGAGTAATAAATCGGAAATGCCAACATGTAGCAATATCAACACTAAAGGATTTCAGGAGCTGGTTCTTTACTTTCTTAGAGAAAGGATAACTCATAAAAACATTGAGATCAAATATTTAGTGGTAACCAATATTCTTGAATGGTTCATATTCAATGCCAATGATTTTGAAAAACTTTTTTCCTCAGAAAAGAATTTTATTAAACAATTCGAAGATTTCGAGAATGAGAGATTATCTGGGAAAACTACAGACTTTTTCTATAAGAATATTGCGGAGCCATTTATTTTTAAGTTAGAATCAGAGGTTTCTGTAACTTACTTTGATATAAAAGATTTCGAGACAATTATCAAAAATGCCGACAAAGAAGACGATAACAATTTGATTGCCCTATACAAAATATTTTCTCCCGAACACCTTCTGAAACTCCCTTTTGCAAACGATAGTAACAATCTTGACAAAACATTTTACAATGAACTACTTCATATTATTGGTCTTGAAGAAACGAAAGAAGGAAGCAAGAAACTAATTGGAAGAAAAATTGAGAAAAAACGGAATCCGGGATCACTAATTGAGAATTCAATAACAATCCTAAAATATGAAGATTGTCTTTCTCAACTTCCAAAACTACCTGACTTTGGAAATGATAGGGAAGAACAGCTTTTCAATATTTCATTGGAATTATCAATTACCTGGATAAACCGTATTCTGTTTCTAAAATTGCTTGAGGGACAGCTTATCAAATATAACAACGGTGATAAGTCATTCCGGTTTCTCAATATTGAAAAAATTCATGATTTTGATGAATTGAATAAGCTGTTTTTTCAAGTTCTTGCTGTAAAAGAAAGTGATCGGACTGAGCTTATAAAGCACAATTTTGGAAACATCCCTTATTTAAATAGTTCCCTATTTGAACCGAGTGATCTGGAACACAAGACGATTAGAATCAATAGTCTTGATGATCATTCTGAACTTCCAGTTCTTTCCGGAACTGTTTTAAAAGACAAGTTAGGAAGAAAGTTGACCGGGAATGTTGACCCGTTACAATATCTTTTTGAATTTCTTGATTCGTATGACTTCTCAAGTGAAGGTTCGGAAGATATTCAAGAAGAAAACAAAACTCTTATAAATGCGTCAGTACTAGGATTAATCTTTGAGAAAATCAACGGATATAAAGACGGTTCATTCTTTACACCAGGTTTCATTACTATGTACATGTGCCATGAAACAATAAGGAGAACTGTTGTACAGAAGTTTAACTCTGTGAAAGGATGGAAGTGTACGACGATAAGCGATGTCTATAATGAAATTGATGATATCAAAGAAGCAAATAGAATTATCAATAGTCTTAGAATTTGCGACCCTGCAGTTGGTTCTGGTCATTTTCTTGTTTCCGCTTTGGATGAGATAATTGCATTAAAATCAGAGCTCAAAATACTAACTGACAGAGAAGGTAAGAAACTTAAGGAGTATACAATTGAAGTAATTAACGATGAGCTTATAATTACCGACGAGCAATCAAAACTATTTGCATATAATCCCAAAAGTAAAGAGAGCCAAAGAGTGCAAGAAGCATTATTTCAGGAAAAACAGAGGATCATTGAAAACTGTCTTTTCGGAGTTGATATAAATCCAAATTCTGTAAAGATTTGCAGATTAAGACTCTGGATTGAACTTCTAAAAAATGCTTATTACAAACCAGATACAAATTATAAAGAGCTGGAAACCTTACCCAATATTGATATAAACATTAAGTGCGGTAATTCACTTATAAGCAGATATTCACTCGATGCTGAAATAAAGACAGCTTTAAAAACTAGTAAATGGACCATAGAAAATTATCGTGAGGCAGTAATGAATTATCGAAACGCGGGTAGTAAGGAGGAAAAACGAACTTTAGAGAATTTAATTTATAAAATTAAAAATGATTTTGCTACAGAGGTTTCAAGGACTAACCAAGATGTCAAAACACTTAATAAGTACAAAAATGAATTACTGCAATTAACTAGTTCTCAATTGTTTGAATATGATGACCGAAAAAAGAAAGATTGGCGTAAAAGACTTGAAATCCTAAATTTAAATATAGAAAAATTTGAACTAAAAATAACTGAAATAAAGAATAACAAAGTATTCGAAAATGCATTTGAATGGCGCTTTGAGTTCCCGGAGGTACTTAACGATGATGGTGATTTTGTTGGGTTTGATGTTGTAATTGGTAATCCCCCATATATCAGACAAGAAGAAATAAAACATTTTAAATCATATTTTGAATCAGTATACTCATGCTATAACAGTGTATCAGATTTGTATACCTACTTTATTGAACTTGGAATAAATATCATATCTGACGGTTCGTCTTTTAGTTTAATCCTGCCAAACAAATTTATAAAGGCAACTTATGGTAAATCAATTAGGCAATTTATTCTAAAAAACTCAATAATTGTTGGGATTTTTGACTTTGACGACTATACTGTATTTGAAGAAGCTACAACTTATCCTAGTATACTTTCTCTTAAAAAAGGCACCTCATCTGACACGTCATTTTATTTTTCATCAATTAACTCTTCGACTGCAACTACAGATCCCATTGAGAAATTAAAAAAAACAAAAATAAATGTAGATCAAGACAATCTAGGTCAAGAATGGAATTTCGTACCTGATGCCAATTTTTCATTATTGCGAAAAATTTCTTTAGACTCAATTACACTTGGTGAATTACTGGATAATAAAATATTTTTAGGGATAAAAACAGGTTTGAATGAAGCTTTTATAATTGATGAAGAATTAAAAATAAAGCTAATTAATGAAGATCCCGCCTGTGATAATTTTCTAAAAGAAGTTGTCTTAGGAAAGGGTATCAAGAAGTATACCTACCAGTCTAAGAAGAAGTATTTAATATTTACTGATTATGATATTGAAAAAGAAGCCATACCAACACCAATCTTTTCATGGTTAGATTCATTTAAAGCAGATTTAATAAAAAGAGGCGACCAAGGAAAAAATTGGTGGAATCTTAGATCATGTGCTTACTATGATGAAATTCAATCTCCCAAAATTATTTGGACTAGTATAACTAATGGAAGTAATTTTTATCTCGATGAGATTGGACAGCTTTTAATTACAAACAATAATTACTTTATAGCAAACAATAGTAAAGCTTTATTAGGACTTCTTAACTCTAGTTTAATTTCATTTTACTTAAAGAATAATTGCACTACCTTAAGTGGTGGTTATTATGATTTTAGGCGAGATAAGGTCATGGCCATTCCGGTAAAACCCAAGATATTATCGGACAATAATACAAAACTGAATGATCTTGTTACAGAAATAATTGCTGTAAAAAAGGGAGATCCTAAAGCTGATACATTATCTCAAGAAGAGAAAATTGACCGCTTGGTTTATGAGATGTATAGTTTGAATGAGGAGGAGATTCAAATTGTAAAAAGTAATTAATATTACTAAAGCTAAGTATATAATTATGCCATTTCGTGAGAATTAAATTTAAAAATAAAATCTTTAACCATGGCAAAAGACACAAAACTCAAGGTATACGAAGTAGATCTTGAACGGGAGGCAATAGTAGCCAAAAGAAGAATCGAATCTTTTAGTTCATCTTTAAGTAGCATTAGTGAAACACTAGCGTTAATCCATAGGATTATTAATGCTAATTCTTTAACCAAAAAGGATATAGAAATGATAGATGTAAACTCCATTATTGAAAAAGAAAATGCTAAACCTGATAAAAGTAAGGGACATCCTGATATTGCAATTTTCACTAAAAAACGGAATGTTATTGAAAATTTAACTGATAGACTATGGTATAAAATGTTTGGAATATATTTTTATATTGAGTTCACTGTCCGGTACTCAAAAAATGATGATAAACATCTCTATGGTTTGTTTTCCTATATAATGAGCTACTATATTGAAAAGAATAATGTTGAGGATAAATCAATAGTAAGTTTCATCATTGACGAAGATGGAATTATCTCAGCAAATAATGATTTTGAAGATGAATCATGGACTCTTAAGAAAGAACATATTATTGATTTGCATTTGCGCGCGTTGGACAAAATTTGGGAAGAAGGGTTATATTTAATAAACAAAGATAAATATTAGTAAACTATTAATCATGAATAATATTTCTGTTGTCGGTTTACTTGAAAAATTTGAGGGTTGGGTTAAAAATAAAGAGATCCAATTTTTAAAAGATAACCAAGATGGGCAAAATGAAATTCTTGGTTTAGTTAAAAATCTTATTTCTGATATAAAATCAGCACAAAATAAGGGGGAATTAAGTGCAAACCTAGATTGGGCTTATACTCATAAAGATGGCCGTCAACTTTGGGAAATGTTAGCAAGTTGTGCCTTAAATAGTATCGATCAGGATTCAAAAGGGAATTCAGAATTATTTAAATATATTGATGCTGCCACAAATTTTGAAGATATTCTATATGGTTTGGAACCCTATTATAGAGATCATACCTTGCATTCACTCTGGGTTTATCTGATAGGTGAATACATTTTAAGGGAACTTATACCGGATATCGGTCAGAATCTTAATTGGTATTTGTGGAATGATATTGAAAATGAAAATTCATCTTATTCTCCAGCTCTCTTAAAGCAAGCAAGAGCTAAGGAAAAGGAAATTTACAAAGAAGTCAATAAGAAGAAGGATGCAATTTGGTGTATAATTGCCTTATGTCATGATTTAGGATATTCTCTCTCAAAATTGGAAATGCTTAATGAAAAAGCATTAACTGTTCTCAAATTTTTTGATATGCCAAATTTCAGACATATAGGTTATTCGATGGATATTGAACATCAACATCTGATGACCCAGTTTTTAGAATTAATGGCATTTGATATCAGACTAGTCCCTTCTTTAACTGAAAAGGAGGTTTTAGTCAAATGCTATAGAGATGATTCAACCTTTTGGCGGTTATGTCGAGCACTTGAAAAAAAACAACATGGAGTTTACAGTTCATATCTTTTATATAAAATATTAGGAATATTTGCAGACACTTATGTTCGGAGCACTTCAGATGAATGGGGATTAGACAATGATGAAGTCAATTACAATATAATACGCGGTGATATACTATTTTCAATAGCACAACACGAGTTTGATTTTGCACATCTTAATACTTTAAGTAGTTTAGCTGATTTACTAGTAATTGCCGATGAATTAGAAGAGTTTTCGCGCTTTGGAAGGCAACTACTTTCTCGTAAATATTTTGATACTATGGCAGATACTAAAATTAGTTTTAATAAAATTAAACCTAAGCAGGGTGATGATATCGAAATAAATATGGATTACGAAGTAGCAAGCCATAGAGAACTTGCGAATTTTTATATACTAAAAGCCGAAAGATTATGCGAGATTTATTCATTAGATCTGGCTGAAGAAAAGGATAAGTATTGCACAATCAAGAAAATAAAAATAACAGCAACAAAAGATGGTAGAAAAGTAGAATTTCATTTATGTAGAAATGCAAATGAAACTCAGGGTTATTTACCAGAAACAATAATTAAAAACAAAAAATACAAGGAAGGATATTATCCCTTTAAATGCGTTGATGATAATATTATGGTAAAAGTAGGCTCTAAACCAATACCATTAAAAATTTGGTTTGATAGTGTTAATGATAGTTGGTGGAAAATAAATTATACAAAAATTAATTAAAGTGGAATCATACGGTAAAGAGTTAATTTTAGATATTCACAATTGTGATACTACTAAATTCACACGAAAGGAAATTCGAAAATATTTCAAAGAACTATGCAAGTTAATCGATATGAAAGCTGAAAAATTATGCTGGTGGGATGATTATGGTTTGCCACTTGAATTATACCAAACTGAAGCTCATACAAAAGGTACTTCTGCGGTCCAGTTTATCCTCACTAGCAATATTACAATACACACATTGGATATCTTAAAAAATGTCTATATAAATATTTTTTCATGTAAAGAATTTGACAATAATTTAGCAAAAGACTTTTCGGAGAAATGGTTTAATGGAAAAATCGTAAATTCACAAATTATAAAAAGATTATAATTATGAGACTTTTTGAAAAAGAAATAAAAATTCCTATTTCAAATACTAGCGATAAATTAGTTGAATATCTTTCAGACCAAGTATCAAATCTTATTTCAGATGATGAAACCCCTATAAGATTTGTTATAACAAAAACAGATAACGAATATTATCATTGTGAATTAGGATTGTTATCAAAAGGAGATAATGACCCATTGAATTTAGACTGTTCCATTTTCTCCTTAAAAAAGAGACAATATGAAAATACTGAAGATTTTAATTGCGTTTTACTAATTCCAACCGGTATCGGAGCTGAAATAGGCGGTCATTGTGGTGATGGAAATGCTGTTGCCCGTCTAATAGCTTCAGCCTGTGACACACTTATAACACATCCCAATGTTGTAAATGCATCTGACCTTAATGAAATGACTGAAAATACTTTATATGTTGAAGGAAGTATCATTACACGGTTACTTATGGGGCAGTTGGGTTTGCAGAAAGTAAGGGCAAATAAGATTCTTATGTTAATGGATGAGCATGAGGAGGAGTTATTTAATAATGAAATTGTAAATGCTGTTTCTTCTGCAAGGATATCATTAGGAATTAGTTGTGATGTTATCAAAATGAGTGATAAAGTAAACAGCATTTCACTTTATTCTGGTTCAGGGAGAGCAGTTGGTCAAGTAGAAAACCTCGAAAAACTGTTTGGTATAACTAAAAAGTATATACAAAACTATGATGCAATAGGATTATCCACTTTTATTAAAGTGCCGGATCAGTTTCATAGAATGTACTTCTCAGAAAATAATATGATAAATCCTTGGGGTGGAATTGAAGCCATGTTAACTCATAGTCTTTCTTTAGAGTTTAATCTACCTAGTGCTCATTCTCCAATGATGTCGTCCCGGGAAGTGATGGATTTAGAGGTAGGTATTGTTGAACCCAGAAAAGCACCGGAAACGTCTTCTGTTACTTATTTACATTGTATTTTAAAAGGGTTGCATAAAAGTCCCAAGTTGGTTTCATTTGAGAAAGGTCTAAATGTTGAAGATATTTCTTGCCTCATAATACCTGATGGTTGTGTTGGATTGCCAACACTCGCAGCTATTGAACATGAAATACCTGTTATTGCTGTCAGAGAAAACAAAAATAGGATGCAGAATAGCCTGGAAGAATATCCTTTCAAAGAAGGCAAATTATTCATTGTAGATAATTATTTGGAAGCAGTTGGAGTAATGAATGCTATAAAATCTGGAATATCTGTTGATACTGTTAGAAGACCGATTGCATATACAAATTACATAAGTGATACTTCTATAGATAATTCATATACCCAACCTGAAAATAGCGAAAATATCTTAACCGAGAATATTCTTAAAAAAAGAATATCATAGTTTATACAAAATTTTCTGCCACCAAATAAGCCACCAATAATAACAAAACCCACTGATATTCAGCGGGTTTATTGTCTATTCTGAGGTCGGTGGCGGAGTCGAACCGCCGTAAACGGTTTTGCAGACCGCTACCTAGCCACTCGGTTAACCGACCATTTGTTTGGAGTGCAAAAGTAACAAAATTTGTTAAATTTTATAATATATTAAAATCGATCCTCATTCCAGCTATAATCATCGCCCTCTCTCCCGGGAGAGGGGGAATGAGGGGGTGAGGTAAAACTTCACCGGCTCATAACCACACTGACCGACCCGATCTTCCCTCCCATTGGCGGATTCATCTTCGAAACCTTAACTGTAATCTTCTCTATCCCTTCCATTTCAGCATATATTGAATCTATTATACGCCCGGCAATATGTTCAAGCAGGTATGATTTCATCTCCATCTGCTGCTTAACTATCTCATAAATCCGCTGGTAATTAACAGCATCTTTAAGATTGTCGCTCGCTGCCGGTAATTTCATCTCCGTTTCAATTGTAAGGTCAACAAGGAACTTGTTCCCGACAATCCGCTCCTCTTTGAAATGCCCGTGAAAAGAGTAAAACTCCATATTCTCGATCTGAATAAGTCCCATCTGAACTGTTTTTTTGAGTTATAGAAATTATTACAAATTAACTAAGTCGCTTGAAAATCAATTTATTTACCCCATCCAATTAACCGCAGAGTACTCAGAGTAGATAGGCTGCTTGTACCGCTTAAGGGGTCTGTTTCGGGAGAAATGCCCCTCTGTCAGCTGCGCTGTCATCTCCCCTAAAGGGGAGCTAATTCTGTGATATTTATTTGAATATCTCTCGCGAGTAGCGTATTAACCCCCCTCTTAAATTAAAATACAACATATTAATTGTCAATACAATACATTTTACTTTTAAAAATAAATGAAAATAAATCAATAATTATTTGGTTTATAATATAAACTACTTTATATTTGTAACATATTTACATTCATAATTTCGGAAATATAAAAATAAACATTATTATGGAAAACGAGGAAAAAATGATGACAGGCGAAGAAAGCCTCAGGATCATAACAGAAATGATCAACAAGACAAAGTTTGATATTCGTCAGGGAAGCTTTTACCTGCTCTTCTGGGGATGGTTGATTTTTGCATGCGGCATGTCAGAGTACCTGCTCGAGAAATTTACCGATATCACACATCCTTATTATGTGTGGTTTCTTGTGATACCCGGCGTATTTGTATCTATGATCTACGGATTTGTAAACGGACGAAAAGCAAGGGTACGAACCTATACCGGAACGCTATATATGTGGATATGGATGGGATTTCTTTTTACAGCAACTGTACTGTTTATAATACAATCGAAAAGGATGGATCTGGTTGCTCCATACATTCTGCTGATGATAGGGCTCCCAACTTTTATTTCGGGATTTCTAATTAAATTCAAGCCACTTATCGCCGGAGGTATTTGCTTCTGGGTCATAGCGCTTGTTGTCCATTTTGCCGGACCATCTTTTTATTCCTTAGGTACTGCGTTAGCAATGCTTATAGGATACCTTATTCCCGGTTATATGTTAAAAAACAAAGTAGATCATGACAAGGTTTAAAGAACTCGACCCCATACTTCATTCGCAGCTACGCCTGGCTATAATATCCCTGCTTGTCGGAATCGAAGTGGCCGAATTCACATACATCAGGGAGCAGACAGGGGCAACAGCGGGAAACCTCAGCATCCAGATAACCAGACTTAAGGAAGCCGGATATATTGAGGTTACAAAAAAATTCAGGAATAACTATCCTCTAACCCTCTGCAGTATTACTAAACTTGGCAGACAAAAGTTTTCTGAGTATGTTAAAGATCTTAAAGATTACCTGAATCCGGAGTAATATGTAAATAAATCTCAATCAATCAAAAATGTACCAGAGAAATTCCCTGTTTTTACAAATATTGATTTGGTTTTTTCTTATTGCTCCTTTTACCTGCACTGCACAAAGCATTATCAAAGGAACAGTCAAAGATGTAAAAGGAACTCCCATAAAGTATGTCAATGTCTTTATAAAGAACTCTACTGACGGGTCCATAACCGATACTCTGGGCAAATTTAAAATAATTACAAAGCTTCGGGGCAATCAGCTAATTAATGTCTCATTTATTGGTTATGAACCAATCTCTTATCCTCTAACCATTTTGGATAAGGAATATTCCATAAGTTTTACACTAAAGGAAGCAGCAAATATACTTGATGAAATTGTCATTTCTGCAGGGACAATCGAGGCTAATAATGAAAGGAAAGTTACCATCTTAAAGCCGCTTGATATTGTCACTATTGCAGGTGGTGGCGCTGATATCATCAATGCAATCCAGACATTGCCCGGAGTACAACGGAATGGTGGCGATCAGACAGGCTTGCTTGTTCGTGGCGGGGATGCGAGTGAAAGCATGGTAATAATAGACGGTATTACTTCTCAAAATGCCTTTTTCAGCAATGTTCCCGGTGTATCTCAACGGAGCCGTTTTAATCCCTTTCAATTTAAAGGGACTTCATTCAGCAGTGGCGGTTATAGCAGCCGGTTCGGTCAAGCCCTTTCTTCAGTACTTGATTTGCAAACGAATGACCTTCCAAGTGAGAGTACAATTAATATCGGATTGAATTTAACAGGTATTTCCGTGTCGGGTTCAAAGTTAATGAACAACAATGCCATTGAATTTACAGGTTCATATCTTAACCTGGCGCCTTACGTTGCCATAACTAAAACGAATTTTGATTACTATAAGAATCCACAGGGTGGGTCCTTTTCGACACGATGGGTTTCAAAAGTGGAAGACAAGGGAATGTTTAAAATGAATTTTGATGAAAGCATTACCCAACAGGGAATTACTATTCCTGATCCTGAAGATTTCAGCATTAAAATCAACTTCGGTAATAAAAATGAAAACACTTTTTTCGACATGTCTTACAGCTATATCTCTACTGATAAATTAAGATACTATACAGCTTTTTCTTTCAGCAACAATACAGATAATATTAAGTATGGCATATACCCTTTATACCGTCACGACAGTCGTGTTCAGGGCAGAGCAGAATTAAATTATGAATTTACCGGAAGGTTCTATTTGCTTACTGGCTTGGAAATCCAGCGCATAGGCTATGACCAGATACTTAATGATACTACTTCAGGCAGGTTCCTCGATTCACAAATTGCCGGCTACATAGAAACCGAATGGAAACCTGCAAAGTGGTTCGGTCTTAAAACCGGCATAAGGGCAGAATACAGTGATTTATTATCAAAGGGAGATATTGCTCCCCGCATTTCCCTGGCCATAAAGACAGGTGAAAAAAGCCAGATATCTGCAGCATATGGTATCTTTTATCAATCTGCACCATCACAATATCTTCTGCAGGGATACAAACCGGGTTTTCAGCAGGCCGTACACTACATTATCAATTATCAGAGAATTAAAAATGACAGGACCTTCAGGATAGAAGCCTACTTCAAAAACTACAATCAGCTTATTCATGAAAAAAATGCCGCATATGATCCCAATCAGTACCGGTTCTATTTCAGCACAATTGATAACTCAGGCGGCGGATATGCGAAAGGTTTTGATATCTTCCTGCGCGATAAAAAGAGCATCAGGAATGCTGAGTATTGGATTTCATACAGTTTTATAGATACAAAACGTCTCTACCTGAATTATCCTGCAAAAGCCACTCCTGATTATGTATCTCCGCACAATTTAAATATTATTACAAAGTACTTCATTGATAAAATTCAAACCAATATTTCTTTAAGCTATAGTTATGCCAGCGGCAGAACTTACTACAATCCGGGCAATCCTTTATTTCTTGGAGACAGGGCTCCGGATTATCATAATCTATCGTTAAGCTTAAGCTACCTTACTACTTTCAAAAAAATGTTTACTGTTATCTATTTTAGCATTGACAATATTACCGATCGTCATAACATTTTAGATTATCGTTATTCATCTGACGGTTCGTACAGATATCCTGTAGTTCCTTCAACATACAGGACAATATTTTTTGGAATAAACCTTTCTCTTACTAAATTTAACAGAGACGAATTATAAACCATTTAAGTCAATTATTATGAAACTATTAGTTAAAACATTGGGACTGCTATTAATCTTAGTTGTTCCTGTTTGTCTGAAGGCACAAACAATGGAAGAAAGCTTGAGCAAAACTTTTATGCAGATGGACTCGGAAAAAAATCTATCAGATATGATGACCGTTTCTGCACAATTTGACAGGATAGCTGATAAATGGAATAATGAGTGGAGCACTAACTATTATGCTGCTTATGCAAAAGTAATTGCTTCCTTTATAGTGGCCGACAGCAAGAAAAAAGATTTGTTTCTTGACGAAGCAGATAAATATCTTGAAAAGGTTAAATCTCTGGGGAGCCAGGATGATGAAACCTATGTTCTGGCTTCATTAATCACCAGTGCACGCATAGCTGTTGACGGGCAGAACAGGGGCATGCAATACAGTGGAATTCTTAACCAGTACATGGAAAAGGCTGAAAAAATCAATCCTGATAATCCAAGAATATATTATCTGAAAGGTACTTCCCTCTTTTACCAGCCTGAAATGTATGGTGGTGGAAAGGAAAAGGCTAAGCCATTTTTTGAAAAGGCTAAAGAATTGTTCGCTAAAGAGGCCAAAGCATCTGTTTTAAAACCACATTGGGGTGAGAAACAGAATCTGGACTTTCTTAAACAATGTGATGAAAAATAATATATTAGTTAATAATAGGATGATCTCAAATTCATCCTATTTTTGTAATCTTAAAATTATCTGGGATGAGCGAAGAAAACATCAGGGAAAAAGAAGAATCAAAACCCTCAATAAGTTTTATTGAACAATTCATTGCTGAAGATATAAAAGCCGGCAAAAATGACTGTAAGGTTATTACACGCTTCCCTCCCGAACCTAACGGATATCTTCATATCGGCCATGCAAAAGCAATCTGTCTCGATTTTGGCATGGCACAAAAATATGGTGGTAAGTGCAATCTTCGGTTCGATGACACAAACCCCGTTAAAGAAGAAGTTGAATATATCGACTCAATCAAGGAGGATATCCACTGGCTTGGATTCGATTGGGATGACAGGGAATATTATGCATCTGACTATTTTGGCAACTTGTACAATTTTGCCGTGGAGCTTATACAGAAAGGTCTTGCTTATGTTGATGATCAGCCTGCTGATCTGATCACTTCTCAGAAAGGCATCCCGCCGCAACCCGGGATTGAAAGTCCATTCAGAAATCGTCCGGCAGAAGAGAATATTGACTTATTCGGAAAAATGAATAAAGGTGAATTCGATGAAGGAAGCCGTGTTCTCAGAGCAAAAATTGATATGACTTCCTCCAACATGCATATGCGTGATCCTATCATTTACAGGATCATAAAATCACCCCATCACCGTACCGGCAGTTCCTGGATGGTTTACCCGATGTACGATTTTGCTCATGGTCAGAGCGATTATTTTGAGGGGATAACTCATTCGCTATGCACGCTTGAATTTGAAGTTCACCGGCCTCTCTACGATTGGTTTATCGATCAGCTCAGAATCGATGATTACCGACCAAGGCAGATCGAGTTCAACCGTCTCAATCTGACATATACCATGATGAGCAAGAGAAAGCTGCTTGAATTGGTTCAGGAAGGTAAGGTTAGAGGATGGGACGATCCAAGGATGCCAACATTATGTGGTCTGAGAAGAAGAGGTTACACACCTGAATCGATAAAAAGGTTCATTGACCTGATTGGTTATACCAAAGTTGAAGCCATCAATGATGTCTCTCTTCTTGAACATACTATCCGGGAAGATCTTAATTTAAGAGCCCCCAGGGTATTTGGCGTGTTGAATCCGTTAAAGGTTATAATAAAAAACTTTCCTGAGGGAAAAGTTGAGAATGTCGAACTAATCAATAATCCCGAAGACGAAAGTATGGGCAAACGGCTTATTCCGTTCTGTCGCGAGGTTTATATAGAACAGGACGATTTTATGGAGACCCCACCACATAAATTTTTCCGTCTTGCACCTGGTATGGAAGTGCGTCTCAAAGGAGCATATATTATTAAATGTGAGGGCTTTAAGAAGAATGACATCACCGGTGCTATCGAAGAGGTTTATTGTACCTATGACCCTGATACAAAGAGTGGTAGAAATATTTCAGATAAAAAGGTCAAAGGAACCCTGCACTGGGTATCAGCTCAACATGCGGTTGATGCAGAGGTAAGGCTGTACGACAGGTTATTCAATCATGAAGATCCGGTCGGACAAAAAGATGATGATTATAGGAAATTCCTGAATCCGGATTCGTTAAAAATTCTGGCCGGATGCAAAGTCGAGCCTTCGCTGGGATCGGCAAAACCACTTGAAAGGTTTCAGTTCCAGAGACTTGGTTATTTTTGTGTTGATTATGATTCCTCGGGATCAAAGCTGGTGTTTAATAGAACAGTGCAGCTAAAAGATACGTGGGCAAAGATCAACAGATAAATACGGGGTGCGGTCTGCGGCATGTGGCATGCGGCATCCGGTTTGTTGTATGCGGTGAAGTTCCTTTTATAAACGATTTTTGGTAAATTGGACAATTTTAGGTAAAAAGCCTCGTACCTCAAACCGCATACCAGATGCCCATCAGCTAAAATTGTTGATTTATTCTCGCCTGGACTTTATTTAGAGAATATTTTTTATATTTGTGACCGCAAAATTGTCCCGTAGTGTAATTGGCAACACGTCTGATTCTGGATCAGAAGAGTTCAGGTTCGAAACCTGACGGGACAACAACAATGCCGGTACTTTAGCCGGCATTTTAATTTGGCCCGGAAGGGTGAGAAGCCTGCCCCGCTAACTCGAATGTAATGAGAGTGTAGCGGGGAAACCTGACGGG